>Ga0123342_1001345_pt1 | contig 41281 bp, 21 predicted proteins | sample Turbeawhitnodule_FD_89960 | JGI IMG/M metagenome (GOLD analysis project Ga0123342, IMG submission 89960) | Root nodule microbial communities of legume samples collected from Mexico - Turtle bean Mexico white nodule | ecosystem: Host-associated > Plants > Roots > Nodule | place: Mexico: Nepantla...
AATATTAATATTATAATAATAATAATTTAATAATATTAATATTGATAATAACAATAATATTAATCACAATATACAATATTAATAAAAATATTGATATTAATAATATTATAATATTAATATTAATTATTATTGTTAATATTTATTAATATTAATTATTATTATTGATATTATTAATATTTATTAATATTAATTATTATTATTATTATTATTTATTAATATTAATTATTATTATTAATATTAACTATTAACTATTATTAATAATATTATTAATATTAATTATTATTAATAATATTTTTAATATTAATTATTATTAAGTATTATTAATAATATTTTTAATATGATCCATGAATATATATTTGTAGGTATTATTCACGGATGTAACACCCAAAGACTAAAACCTATTATGTTGTGAAACAAACAAAGGGTTTATATAAAGTATATAGTTTTTCATAATGTTACTTAAACACATCCTAAACTGATTTTATTACAAGAAATATTCAAAAAGTAGCCTAATAATACGTCTATGAGCTTTCGTATGCTATTGTACATACATGTGTATCTGCTTGTATACACAGTGCAATCATCACAGTTCACAAAATAAACAAACATATGTTAGGGTAATTTTTTGGAATAAAATTCTAACATACAAAAGTATAAGTGAAAAGATCATTTAAATTTGAAACTCATATACAAACATAGATACACAAGATTCATGTATCACCCACAAGAATACAATTTCATCGTAGTGATCGTATACAACAATCATATAGACCATACATGGATCTATACATGAAAGATATTCAACAAATTAAACATCAACTGAAGCTTTTGGAAAGACCCGTATTATGCCCCCATCAAAGACTAACATTTAATCAAATACCCAAGACTTAGATTTACAAACGAATCTAAGAGAAATGATCGAGGTAAGTTCAAATATGTAATATCGTATGTCTATAGTGGGTCATGATGTGTATAAACTCCCTCATAAATTTCTCACCACATGATGTCTTAATCTACGTGACTTACCATTAGTGAAGCTAGATGATCTATGTTACAACATAAGTTTTTCACACTTAATACACAATCAAACAACAACACATACATTATTACAAATGTATGACCTCCATTTCATACAATTTCATCATTCTTATGCAATACATACCATTTAAACATTTCATAAATTAATTGAACATATAACTAGTATTTTCTTTACATTTTGGACTTGGTTCTATAAATATTGTATTTATATGTCCTAAACATGTATGGGAAATATTTTTTTAAAAAAATTATATAAAACTTTATTGAACCTATTTTGTAATAGTTAGATATATTTTTAGAGTGTTACAACATGAAACTAATGCAGTTTTATTCCAAACTAAACCTATTTTTTGGTGAAAAAGTAGATTAAATACTAAAAGCATATCAATTTTTACCAGTTTTTATATTTTTTTAATCTTTCATTATATCATTATTTCTAGCAAACCATCTTATTTTTTAATGGTAAATAAATTTAAAAAATCTTAAGAAACTTATGCTTATATATACGGTTATATACATTTAGTTATATTTCAAATACATTATACTTAAAAGATTATTTAATTCTAACTAAAAATTTATATTTTTACTGTCGTTTCTTATTCAACAAACTCTTATTAAATTAAAGAAATTAGGTCATGATAAGTTGGATATTGTTGGTCTTGTAGTCCATTTGACAAACTGGTAAGCAGGCGTTCTAATAGGAGTTATTGTCAGATATTTATGTATAAAAGTTGGAACACGTCTGAAGTGGTTCCTATTTATTTATTTATTTTATTGTTGATAAGGATCAAGTAACTTACCTCGTTAAGAAACCATCATTTGTTGCTCTTTAAAAGATTTTTTTTTTCCAAATAGAAATTACAACTTCAAAATTATAAATAATTATCCATGTACACACTAAAATAAGAAAAAGTAAACTGGAATTAACTGCTTGCAAATAATATTATATAAATTATTAAAATCTAAACACAAAGCATTCTTCAATTTAAATAACTATGTGATAGTTTTAATACTTTTAATTTCAACCTTACATAATATATTAGGTGTCATTCTTTGTATGAGCAACCTAACATTATTGAATTCAATTATAAAGAAGTTGCGAATAAAATATGTCAGAATTTAGCAGTAGTGAAGCTTTGTCTTGCACATTCTTCTATAAAAACAACTAATTCGTATAATATACAGATATTCGTGTAAGACTTGGTATAAATTGTTATATAAACTCAGTGATCACTAAAATTTGATTGCTTCGTATTTTTCTAGCTTTGGCTTTGTTGTTTGACGATGCTTAAGCAAAATATATGGGATATGTGTTTGTTTTAAATTTAGGTTTTATATTCTCAGATATTATGTGTAAAATTAAGTTCCATTAACTTTTTAAATTATTAAAACATTTTTTTTAATAAAATTCATACTAAGCAACACGTGTTATTATATAAAAAATAACATAAAGTTAAAAAAAAAATAAAGAAAGGATTAGAGTAAATCTATGGGAAAAGAAAAGTTAAAAATAAAAAAACTCTCCTGTAGATAGAGTGAGTAACTATATCTGAAGTTTAAATAAAAATAATAATTAATAAAAACAATAAATAAACAAAATATTTTTTTCTAAAATATATAAATCGAATCCAAAAATCCAATCAGTTGTACTAAGTATTGTTATAAAATTTTATAATATTAATATACATTATTATTATTATTATTATTATTATTATTATTTTGAATATTTATTTTGGAGAACATTTTATTAACTTTCATTCTTATAAGAACATTCCGAAAGTTTGATATTATTGACCGAAAATATTTAGGAGAATTGAGAATTTTAATGGGTCCAAACACCTTACAAAACTCACCAATTCAATACTTATTCTTCAAATTGTGATGCAACACAATAAAAGTGTGATGCATTCATTAATATTTAAAAGATGTCTAATACATACAAATGGTTTCATGTCAACATATGAAAGTATATAAGAAACGTCTCACTTTAATAAGGTTAGTTGGAAAAAAAAATTGAGAGCTTTTTATAGTTGTTAGATTCATGTAATAATTATTTTAATAAGGAGGATGACAATACATAGCGGGTCATGTGAGTCGACTCGCAGCTTACTAATAAAAAGTGTGGGGATGGACTCAGTAATTCAATTTGTCGACCAATTTAAGTCCGTCCCATATAATCCGTAACCCACACATGCTAACAGCGAAGCAAGGCGAGCTGTCCTGCTGACCCGCACAAAAAGAAAGTCAAAGTTGTGTACTTATGTCAACCACCTATATTTGAATACATTCAAAATATAGTAAGAGAAAAATGTCAAAAATCTTTTTCAAATTGGATTGAAGTAGTTAATCCATCATTTCTTTCTCCTGATTTATGTATGATCATATTTTATTTTGTATGATCCATTTATTTGTACGAGTTGAACCATGTTGATTGAAAAAAAAAAAACAAAATCTGATTGGAATATGCAAAAGATTTTGGTAGTACGTTCAATTTTTTATTCAATTATAATAAATTTATATTTCATTTTTTTTATAATTATTAAATTTTATAATTCAATTTTTCATTACCAATGCAAAAGTAACAAATATTTTGATTGAATTCTTTTATATTCAATTTTTTAATAACAAACATTTTTATTAAATTTTTTAAAAAAAAATATAAAACCTAGTGTGTAAATCCTCAAGCCGATCCGGACAGGTAGAGAAATCAGTCCGCATTCACTACATGAGGCGAGCCTATATTAGGTAGGTAAGCCTGCCATCCCTTACTGACATAACAAATCATGTAAAGTGCATTTCTTGAAACATTTCTTTTCTTGTATCCATTCCATTTTTTTTGCTTTCTCTTACTGCAATTGCTTCTCTGCTTTTCCGGTTTGAACTCCGGTGAGCTTTGCATTTGCGTTGTACTCGTATCTCCGAATATGGGCTGCTGTATCTCATGCACTCTCATCTCTTCAACGAGCTCTTGTCACCTCGTCCCACGTGCTTTCATCTTCGGGCTATAGTCTCTTATCACTCCGACGTCCTCTCCTCTAAATATGTCTCTGTGCGTGCTCACCTTCGTATCTGTTTATCCTGCCTGCTCGAACTTTCACAACTTCCGACGTGATTATGTGAGCTCTGGACCTCATATGTTATACGATAATGTTTTTCGTATTTTTAGTTACAATTTTTTGTAAGTTAATATTTCTTAATTTAATACGTCTTTCTCTCTGTAGGCAGTTAAAATCGTGCTGATTGAATGGGATGGCAGTGCGGGACGGGCCATGCTAGCCGGCCTGCAGTCTGCTAGAAAAAAAAGCATAGGGCAGATAGGCCGTTAATCCGCACAAAAAACGACAAATTTGTGTACTTATGTCAACCACCTATATTTGAATACATTCAAAATATAGAAAGAAAAATAAACTAGTAATGTTGTTTTTTCAAATTGGATTGAACTAGTTCAATCACACTTTCTTTCTCCCGGTTTAACTTTCTGGTTTAGTGGGGGGTAGGATTATAACCACTTATTTTGTATGATCATATTGGTTGAAGCATTAATAGACCCTTATGATGCAGAAGATTTTGGTAATACATATTGAATGATTGACAATAAATTAATTGGGGAGTAAATTGAATACATTCAAAATATCTAAAGAAAAAAATGTCCATAATGTTATTGAAATGGAATAAATTGATATTTTTGAATTGACTTATGTTTAATGTAGTGGTATAGTTGTTTGATGTTTGAGTAGTTTTGAAATATAAGAATATTGATGTATATGTTTTATCTTAATTGAATTATTGATGCTTGACTATGTTTGAAATGGAAGAAAAGAATATTGATGTTTGATATTTTATATTAGTAGCAAACACATGCTCAATTTTTTATTCAATTATAATAAATTTATATTCAATTTTTTTTATTATTATAGAATTTTATTATTCAATTTTTGAGTAACAATGCAAAAAGTAACAAATATTTTGATTGAATTATTTTATATTCAATTTTTCAGTAACAAACATTTGTATTGGGTTTCTTAAAAAAACTGTATGTGGACTATCATCCTTATGCGGGATAAGACAGAGAAATCAGTCCACAAGAAATTAGTCCATAAACTAATACTAGTACTAACCTTGTGTTTTAGTATTTTTTTTAATTTTTAAGATATTTAAATTTATTGAATTTGAAATAATTTTATTTTAAGTTATATATTTTCTTCAAATATTTTCTTTTGATAAGACAAATCAAATTTATTGAATTTTAATTTTTTCATTTGAATAAAATATTTCAACTATTATCAAATATACAAAAATATTTAAATGTTACATAATTGTTGATAATTCAAAAGTATTAATATTGATAATATTTTTTTATGTTTGTTGAAATTGTTTTCAATTAATGTTGACCAAAATTAGTTAAATTTGATATTGATTGAGATTAGTTTTACAAAAATGGTTGATTTTTTTTGCCTATTTTTTATTAATATCTACTGAAAAGTTTTCCAAATCAAATAAGGAAAAACATTTTTTTTATCAGTAAAAAAAATATAATAGTGGAATGTTGACTGAAAATTGTGTTCTCACAACATTTACAAAAATCCTAACAACCCTGTAAAAAATAACATTCATGTTGATAATAAAAAAAAAATTATTATAGACACTAACAAAAGATAATCAAAATAAACATCAAAGAAATTTACTTTACATCCGTAAAAAATAATCTTTCTAATAAAATCGTAATTAATATTAAAGAGAAATAATAGTAACTTACACAATCCTAGTTTATATTTGAGCAAGCAAGAAATAATAGTGACCTACAACCATAAAAAAAATAAAAATATCCCAACAATTTAAATATATTTTTTTTATAAACATCGTTAAAATAAGATCCGGTGGATGTAAAAAAAAAAGTTATGATCTTCGTGTCTGAGTATTGCAAATCATGATTCTAATCATATATGAAAATGTTGACTTGTATGTTCTAGTTAAAGGAAGAGAAACGCAATATATTTGGGGATGAAAGGAATCTTGAATAATTGATAGAAGATAGAATGAGAAAATTGACTAGAAAAGAAGGAACAAGTGTAGAGGGTTAGAATTGTTTCAAGTTGCAATGGAAACAGGAAGATGCCATTCTATTCTCCCTTCCCTACCAAGCTCATCTGCTATATAACAAAAACATCATAGTAGTGTGAAAAAACCGTCACTACTTTCCAAATCAGTCCATATCTTGCACCACTCACTTCCTATTAACAACGCAAAATGTCAATAAGCTTCGTATTGATTATGGAGAATTATGTAAATTCAATATATATTATAAAACACACGCCACAATCCTTGATTCTCTTTCAGAAAGTGACATATAGGTAATGTTTATTGTAAACAGTGTTGGATATGAAGGTAAGACCAATTGGGTTGGGCTGACTGAAGATCATGTTTAGTAAGTTTAATCATTGTGTTTCTTTTACCATTTTTATTTAAAGAAATAATTGTATTTGTAATTGGTGTGCAATAAGACAGAAATGAAAATCTAATAATTATTTGTAAATGTAGGTTATAGTTGACGACCAAACCACATTAAATTATATGTTGTTTATTTTTTGTCCAGTTGATTCGTAATTATATTGCTTCCCGTGCAATTTTTTTCAAAACTCAAAAATTTTACTATTCAAGTCTCTTTCTTATCCACATTTCTTTTATTTAAACTGATCTCTCTTAAACACCAGAAGCCGTTGTCCCTTCTCCTATCCTGCAAGTCACTTTTTAAGAACAATAAAATATAAGTTTAATTATATTGAGTTTTTTTAAATGATTAAATATACGTGGACTTGATTGAATTATAATATTACTAGTTTTATTGAATTGACATCACACATCACTTGTATACATATTCTCTTTGTTTCAATTTTGTCATTTCCATTGGCCCATACTGCAGCATAAAAAAACTCTAGGAAAAAGTTCAGCATCTAGCTAAACCTTTAGATTGAATGAATGATTGTGATGATAAGTATTAAGGATATATACTATCATCTTCAGATTTTGATCGCATCAATCAACCTAAAGAGTAAGTAACGAATAAAATAGGATTCCATTAACGAAGAAGTGATCTTAGCTAGAACTGTCATTAATTCACTGTCTCACTGCGATAGCTATTTTTTTAAAGTTTATTCAACAATAAAGATTCGTAAATTCAAGTTGTGAGCCACACTGCAAAAAAAAAAGTGTCTATAAATTACCAATTCTCTGTTGAGTGTCCATATATATGACGATGACGATGACGTGCTTTTACACGACTATGTTCTACTTTTTAGTGAGATCTTTCATTTTTTATATTCCACATTGAAAGGTTCATAAGTCAATGATTGATTGCCGCTATATTAAAGTTGTTTACTATTCGAAATGCACCAAGGGTAAAGAAGCGTTTGAAATTTATGTACATACAATTTTATTTAATGCATAATCAATAAAACTTATTTCTTCATATTCTTATTTTTAATTATTATTTTTGTTTATATGCAATTTGACATTTCAGTTATCCTGACATCAAGTAACAACCACCATCGGTCATCACATGAAAAAAATATTATTATTAAAAAATGAAAAAAAAATACAAAAATATGGAAAGATTAGACAAAAACTCATAGGTTAACAAAAACGATACATAGACTATACATATTTATAAAGAGTTCTAAGAACATACTAGAAATGATTATACCAATGAAATGATTATGTATAAATAAATCTTAAATTAGCCAACTTATCAACACACGCATTTTCTTTACGAAAAATATGAGTAATCTTAAACCTGATTTTCCCACAATCCACGGAACATTAGTCCTAACAATAAACACAATACAAACTAAGACAGAGTCACATTCAAACCAAACATTAGTAAGTCTCATCTTTTGAGTTTTGACTTCCTCCATAACATGTATAACTCCATAAAACTCAACAGTTTGAAATTAAAGAAATAATATGAACTTGAAGCTTTTTTATACAAAAGCTTTCATTTTATATATTACTATGCAACTTGACATTTCAGTTACGCTGAGACCTTAAGTATTAAAAAAAGAAAAAAAAATACAAAAATATGGGAGACTAGACCAAAAATCATATGTTAAAAAAAAACTATACATAAATTATATCTATTCATAAATAATTCTAAGAACAGACTAGATAGAAACTTATTATACCAATGAAATGGTTCTTTATGAATAAATCCTAAATTAGTCAATTTATCAGCACACACATTTTCTTTACAAAAAAATATGAGTAACATAAACCTGATTTTTCCACAGTAATTAAGACAAGTATTTCATCTATTACGAAACATCATCCACAGAATATTAGTTCTAATGGTAAACGCAACACAAACTAAGGCAGAATCACATTTAAGCAAAACATTACTAAGCCCAAACTTTTGAGTTTCCTCCATAGCATGTATAATTCCATAAATTCAACAACCATAATAGTCTGAGCTTCAAGAAATGCAGAGAAATCACCAATAAACTCCCCTATACTTCTACGAAAAATACTTTTACAAGTAGCAAAACCAAGATAATGTGAATATTAATACCAAAAAATTAATCACGTTAAAATTCAACATATCATTCTTCATTATTTAATAATAGTGAAGCTTCTTTATCTTCTTCATTATTTAATAATAGTGAAGCTTCTTTATCTTATTTTTAAGTTTTATTTTGGTCTTTTATCTTTTAGAAGTTTCATTTTCATCCTTTATTTTTATATTTAGACATTTTAAAACTATAAATTAAAATATATTTTATATTTCATATTTATTATCAATAGGATAATATTATAATATTTAAGCTATTCCCCTTTTGAATTGTTTATGCAGATGTGGGCTTATGCAATCGTGTACTTTTTAATTCTAGAATGCATCTTTTGAGTTTTCATACAAATCAAAATAGTATTTACATTAACTCTTAATACATTTAAATATAAATAATTTTTTTTATCAGTACTTAAATTTCTTTAATCAATACTATATATGATTAGATATTTACAGATCATGACAAAATATTTTCTAATTATGCTAATTATTATACATAAAAGTTCATTGCCGATATATTTAATAATTTACAAAAGTTACTAATACTTCCATATAGATTAGCATAATCTTATTTTAATTTTCAAAATCTATCTTTACTCACAGACAATTGTTTACAGTTGCACTTTATACAATTTTAATATTTAATAATGAAGATTCAGGTGCTGTTGCTTTGCTGGTTTAACAGTGAAGATTCCAAATATATTTTTAAAATGAAGGCACTGAGTTACAACACAACCTATAACTCTATGTACATTACTAAACTCTTTCACTACTATTACGCCCATTTTAGTGCTTTGTTACAATATATTTTATTTATATTTCTTCACAGGCTTCTCATAAAAGGCAAACGACAGTTTAATTCAGTATAAATATTATAACATCTGTAGATATAAATATCGACACTTATGAAAATAATAAACGGACAAAAAAATAAGTAAAATACAATAATAATATAAAAAAAAAATTAAATATGAAAAAATATTTTTAATTTTAAGAAGTAAAAACTTACTTGACATGTTCTAGAAAACATTTTCATGGTTAAACTAGGATTACAATATTTATTTCTCGATTTATTTTTCCCACTCTTTAAAGAGAACATTTAATCTGACAATGATGAAATACAATGTTTATCTAGTTTAACACTAATTATGGTGAATATCAATTCTCTTATTTTCTTTGCTGATAAAAGAAAATAAAAATCAATTATTTCCTTTACTCTCTATATTATTTGTTTTTTTTTTCTTTCTCAGGAGAATAACACCTCTTCATAAAGAGATAATAGATAATTAATATTTGACATATTTTCAGATATCTTAAAAATACTATCTTCAACTTTTTGGGTTGAATTTCATAATCTTCAATAAATATATAATTTTAAAAATTTAAAATTTTTATCATTAAATATATTCAATATATCAATTAACAAGATTAATTGGTCATACTCTTCCCTTAATTAAGCAGAGATTATAAACCCTCGTAAATCAGATTCTCTAAATATCTATAACATAAAATAGTTAATTTTTCTAAGTTTCTGAAACTCAGTTTGGTTCATCTTTTGCGAATTATTTATCGGAGTATGAGCTTATCTGTTTTAACATCCTTATCGAACATAATCAACATTTGAAGGTCAAGAAAAGAAAAAACAGTTCAATAATATCAATAGGTTGTAAACTGTTGATGGTAATCACATACATATGTTTTTTCATTGTCATTTGAAAAACAAAGTTGTGTATTAATTATGTCGTATTTATTAATGATTTGTATAGTTCATCCTGAGAGAAGAGAATTTTGAAAAAAAAAGAGAATGTAATATTGAACAAATGGGATGTACCAGAATCAAAAGATAGTATTTCATTGAATTGAACAAAGTTTAATTAAGATATAAAGTTTACAAAAACTACATCAACACAGAAAAAAGCTTTCAAAAAGAGACCTATTTAGAGGGACTTTTGATTCCTGCACCCAATGTGCTTCCTGCATCCAATAAAATTAAGATTCCAAAATTACCTTCATTCCAGAATTAGAAATTCAAAATTAAAAAATACATTTTGAACAAAGAAATATAGAATAGATTTTTTTATTATTATGAGAATGAAATTGTGAAATAGAAATGAAAAACCAAAATTCCATTCGGAAAAACAAATTAAGAATACAAATAATACATTCTAAAAAATAAAATTCAGAAACGTATTCTAAAAAAAGGAATTATGATAAACAAAATTTGAAAACAACATATCCCGTAAAGATTATTTTAGAAAATTATTTTGGAAAGACTAATATAGAAAAATGTTCGGAAAACCCAAATTCAGAAAAGTGATTTAGAAACCCAAATTTGAAAATGTATTTTGAAATACCAAATTCAAAATATATTTTGACTTACACTCCTTACTAAGAAGACATTTTGATCATTTTTATGGTGGATCATTTTTATGACCCTATTTAAAAAAAATTAAAATCCCAACTAGAGTGAATTTAAGAAAGCATTTGGTAACAGTCAGTCAAGGGCTAGGGTTGAAGAGAGAATTTGTCCGGGTAAGTTAAGTTTTTATTTTTGAAATCCATCATTTTTTATTTTTTGTAAAAAAATATTTGTTGTGTTGAAGTCGAATTGTACAAACTGAAAATGTAACGTTGTTGAGGAACATGCCAGTTTGCATAATTCAGTATGCATTTTCTTTAAACAAACTGGGTTGTATAATCTCGTTTGTAAATTTTTCAGAGAAAGATGTTACGCTGTTAAGTAAAAAAAAACAAAATAAAATAAAATAAAAAAAGTTCAAAACAACTTATGCCAGTTATGTGAGTAACCACGAACATCACCGACCACCACAATCAAACACATAAACCACCACAACTAAGAAATGTAAGAAATCGTCTCCTTCAAAATAATAACAACACAACACTGCGTGCACCAAAACCACAAAACCCTAACATATAGTGATAGCAGTAGAAGTGGAATTAAAAAATTATATGGAGGTGCAGTGAGAAGCGTTGGAGGTGCATGGAGAATTTGCCTTTTGTACCAAAAAGGGTAGATGTTCAAATTTATTGGATGGAGAATTCAAAAGCCTTTAGACGGAGATAAATTCTCCCTCCACCTCCATATCTCCTCCATGCACATTCTCATTAATTACAAAAAATCGGTTTTAACATTATTAAAAAATCTTAAATGAAACGTAACCTTACTTTTTAAAATAACTTTAGTTACTCTCCTACATCCCATACATTATTTTCTAGCCACAGTTGAGAGAACAGTTCCATCTTTTGAGCGTGTAAGAAAAAATTGACAAGAAGACAGTTTCTTCCTGCACCCCTACATTTTTCTTTCTGCATCCCCACAATGTTATGAAAAGACCAAATTGTTCATATTATTTTTTAAAATCCCTAAAATGCACTTGAACTGTATTTATTTTTTTTACATTCTGGATTATGGAATCTGGAAAAATTTTGGATTGACACTTCTAGTAAAATTTTGGATCCACCAATTCGTATTTTAAAATATGCATTTCACATTCAAAAATCCATTATTCAAAAAAAGCATTCCGGATCCACCAATCCGTAACAGAAATATGCATTCCGGATTCAAAAATCCATAATTAAAAAAAAATCATTCCGAATCCATCAATTCATAACATAATTAGGCTTCCGGATTCAACAATCCGAAAATCAATAATTTATGTAAAATTTGCTTTGGAACACCCCCTCATTCAAAAATAAAATGATTCAGTTCTGGATTGATGAATCCGTAACACACTCCTAGATATCAAATTCCGGTAATCACGGTGCCCTTATTTAAATAAAAGGTCAAAACCAGTTTTGGGATTTAGAAAATTATGGGGGTGCAGGAAGAAAAACGTAGGAGAGCAGGAAGAAAAAGTCTGACAAGAATATTTGTTGCATTCGACGTTACCCGATGCGAAGATAAGTTTTTTTTTTTAATTTTGTACTCTGTTTTTGTACTTTTTTGTTTTTTTTCTGAATTTTGTGGCTTCTAAAAAAATAAATGAACAAAACTCACAATCACCACTAATAAAAAGTACCACAAAACTTATCTCAATTATCAATTTTCATCACCTGAAAAAAAAGAAAAAAAAGTATAAAAATATTTGGAATTAAAAGAAAATACAAGATGCATAAAGAAAATCTGGAGTAACCTTGAGAATTTGCCTTAGCCAGACATTAATAAGAAGGCAAATGCTCCCTGCACCCAACACTTTTAAATCTGCACCCAACATAATTTCAAAAATTCCAAAAATACTCTTTATTTCGGAAATGAAAATCTGGAATTGAAAATAATGCATTCTGGAAAAATAGATCTGGAAGAGATTTTTGTGTTCCAAATATAAAAATCTGGAATTGAAAATAATACATTTCGAAAAATATTATCTGAAAAAGATTATTGTGTTTAAGAAAAGGGGTCCGGAATGTAATTTTATATGTACCCTATTTTTTTAAGGGTATTTTCGTTTTTCCCCCTATGATTGGGTGCAGTGATATGGTGCAGGAAGCAATTGCCTAATAAGAAAGGCGGAGCCCAACAAAAGATTGGGCCTCTGCCGAGAGATGGGCTGAGCCCACTAAGCGAGTCCTTCCTTTTGTTTTGTATTCACTAACATCATCCCCCAAGAGTTGGGATTCTTGACTTTTTTTTCTAACTTTGTTTCTGTTTGAGTTTGAGTTTGAGAACCCTCGTCCATTGTTCCTCGCCACAATTACACACAGAGTGAAGGAAGAAGGAATTTTGATGATAAGCTAATCTTATCATATCATAAATTGGAATTTTGTTTTTGATTGTTGAGAGGAGAATGGGAGGTTCATCGGAGACGAAGTTCCTGCAAGACCTGTTGTTGTACGCTGCGAGCGCGGCGTTAAGTTGCTTGGTTTTGTTCGCGGGGCTCAGACACCTCGATCCTAATCGCGAAGCTTCCAAAAAGGTTCTTGAACACAAGAAAGAGATTGCAAAGCGTCTCGGTCGCCCCCTCATTCAGACTAACCCTTATGAGGTTTATTCATTGTTCTATTCATTGCGTTCCAACTTTTTATACCTCAATTTTTTTTACTGCATACACCTTAGTGTTGTTTTTTTTTTTGGGGGTCATAGGATGGTAATGTGAAATTATATGGCTAGGAAGATGTTCAAAGACTTGACAATGGATTATCACAATGTTAATGATAGAAATGGTTCATAATATTTTCAAGAATTCTAACGTCGGTGTTGGGCACTTGTTTTGGTATTGGATGAGTATATACTTGTTCCATTCCCGTCAGGAAGTTTGTAATTTGTAAAACTGATGTGCTGAAGGTCACGGTATGCATCATTTATGCTCAATGTAGGAGGGTAGTTTTTTTTGGCTTTTCCCCAGTGTGAATAGTTTATATCTTGATCTTGTTCTTCTTTTAACTGTCGTTTTGTTGTGATTGGTTCCTGCAAATGAATTTCTAATTATGTCTGTCTTTTCTCAGTGAATGACTAGTGTACGGTTGGGTTGGGGAAGAGGAGAATGGATGATGTGTTTGTATTGGATCGTATTACCTAGGTTGTCTTATGCATAACTGTGAGTGTTTCTGCATTTGCCTGCATGTTACCCTTTGGCCTTTACGTTGCATCTTGACTTTTTTAGGTTGGGCTTCAGACGATTTTTGATGAGTGGAGTAATGTTATATTGAATAGCCATGCTCCAATTTTGAGCTTAAATATTAGCTCTGCTACTGCTATTGTATTGGTAGAGGGATGAAACTTGGTTGTTGATGATGTACATCATGAACTAATGTCCTGATATTATCATTTTACTTCTATAATGGATTTCTCGCTCTAGGAAATTGTATTCCTGAAAGAGATTTTTCAATGACTTAAGGATTATTCTATTATGATTTCCTAATTTTGACCAATTTATTTGTTTGATTAAGAAATTAGTTTAAACACTGAAATTTATCCAAATAATCGTAAAAATGAAGGACTACATCCATTACATGTCCTCTATGGATATATGGTTTTACTTCATGTTGGCAGTGAAAACCTTTTGACCGCAATTAACTATTATCTTTTATTTAAATTTTTAATTTCAGCCCTTTATTCTTTACAGGATGTTATAGCCTGCGATGTTATAAATCCTGACCACATTGATGTGGAGTTCAACTCTATTGGGGGACTGGAAACAATCAAGCAAGCTTTATTTGAGCTTGTTATTCTGCCTCTAAAAAGACCGGATTTGTTTTCACATGGTAAGCTTCTTGGACCACAAAAGGGGGTTCTGTTGTATGGACCACCTGGCACTGGAAAAACCATGCTTGCCAAAGCTATTGCTAAGGAGTCGGGAGCAGTTTTTATTAACGTGAGGATATCAAACCTTATGAGCAAGTGGTTTGGGGATGCCCAAAAGCTTGGTAAGTGCAATATATCTCTATGGCTAATTTTACAATATATTGCAAAGGTTTACTCTTCTCTCTACCTTAGACTTTAGTATCTTTAGTTTTGAATTTTTTTGAACATATATGGATTATATTATGTTGGTTCAATAAATTAAAATAACTTACTCTTATATTCTTACTTTTTCTTAAGGTCCATATGTATGCCCAAAGATCCAATGATTTGTCAATAATTTCTTAGCATCTACGTAAAAGCTTGACATAGTGTTGTTGAAAGGTGGCCGTGGTGGATTTTTTGCTTGCCACCAAATGGCAGTGGCAAATCTGGTTTTGCATGGTGCTCATAATAGCCTTAATAGGTCTCACAAAATGGTGGTTTGAGGCAGCCATGGAGGAAATCAAGATCCATGGGACACATGACGTCAATAGGAAGAAGTAGCCTCGAGTTAGCGTGACCCCCAAGGAGTGTAAAAACCCTAATTTCTCTTCTCTTTTTGTTTTCTATTTCCAGGTTATACACCTTACCTAGTCCAGTAGTTAGTCCACTAGTGTTTTTTTAAAGGGTTGGGTGATACTACCTGACCCAAACCCAAACAAAATATTACAAACATAACCTACATGGAACCCCACCGATCTATTAAACTGTGATTCTTGTGAACCTCCTCTCTCATCATATTTGTGAAGTACTCAATCTTTTGTTTCAATGTATAAGTATCTAGAAATTACTCTCTTTTATACAGCAAACCTTGTATTGAATAAAATTATCAGTCCTTATAAATTAAGTTTGAGTACTCACTTGTAAATGTGAGGACTTGTAGGATCTTGTTCTTTTTCTCATTAAGCTATATGCAATTTATCACGTACCAAGTATCTCATGTTTTAGGGGGTTTGTTCACCCAGAGGAAATTTTTGTTGTTCTCATTTCTTATTTTCACTTTGAATTACCAAAATGTCACCTTATTTTCATATTGTTTGTTTGTTTCCAAAGATTTGTATAGAAAATACTGAAAATAGCTCGTTATTTTTTCATGGTTTCTTATAGACATATTTTGAAAAAGTAAATAAGTGACATTTTTCTAATTAAAAATAAAAAGAAAATTTTCTTGAACCAAACTTTTCATCTTTTATTTCTTAAACAAAATTGGAGAATGTTTCACACGGAAGAAAAAAATAAGCATAGAGGCTACTTGTGTCAATTGAATCAAAATACCCTTTCTACAATTTCCCTCTCAATTTTGAAAGTCTCGTCTCTTAGTTTATTCCATATAATAAATTAGATTCCTCAACAATGAAGACATTTCATGCTATACTTATTTTCTTTTAGTACATGTGCTCTTATCGAAAATCAAATGTCTTTGAGTCAAGCTATGTATAAGGCAATGCCCTGACCTCAAGTCTGCTTCAGATAATATCATTAGGTTTAATCACCATATCAAATGTATTTTATATTTTGGTGCTAGATGGTTTCGTCACGATTTTGTTCTTAAAAGACATCTCAGTATGCTAAAAGAGGAGGGAGTTGTATCTTAAGTTTGCTTAAGATAATATCGTTAAGTTTTAAGTGCCATATCAAATGTATTGTCTACTTTGGTTCTAAACAGTTCCATCATAGTTTTTTTCTTAGAAGACACTTCAGTGGGCTAAATGAGGAGGGAGTTGTTTATAAACTACCCTTAACCTCAATTCCTAAGCAATGTTGGACTTTTGAGTGTATAGGAAAAAGACCCCCAATTGAGGTCTAATGGGTAAGAGTAGTTTAAAACTGTCCTTTTTGTCCCTACAAACTATGTCAATGTTTTCATCTCAAGTCCTTTAAGATGGCATTGTTAGAGTCAATCACCTCATTCGAGGTATTTTTTGCTTTGGACTCAATGCTTTTATCATAGTTTTGCCCTTCAAAAAAGGCACTTCAGTGGGTTAAAAGAGGAGGGTGTTTATAAACTACTTGTTGTCTTGATTCTTAATTGATGTGAGACTTTTGAGCTATTGGAACAAACATGTTTTTCTGACATTTTAATTCTTATTTTATTTACAGTTCAAAATTTCACATGTACTCGTGCAATGTATGGAAAAATCTTTAATGTGATAGATTTTTATTGTCAAATTCAACATAGTGAGTCTTATTGACTTATTGATTTTATGCATGAAGCTTTATGAATATCTTGTAAGGTGATATTTTTTATGCAATCTGTTTTGTTTGAATTCGAATGCATGTGCATTGTTAATGTTTGCATATTATCCCTAAAATCATATACATTTTTATAATGTTCGTAACCAACATTAGTTGTTTTCCTTTCTAATTGAATGCTATTATTTGAATCTGATACTATTTCTCGAGACTTGTAAATTCTAATTTTAATTCTTTGACCATTATGTGTTGTATCTTTTCTTGTAACTATCAAAATTTGTTTTAATGTTGTATCTTGTGAATGAAATAATTACATTGTTCATCCATGCCATGAAAAGTCAACGAAGTTTTACATTGGCTATTGACTCCTAACATAACTGTGATAGTTTATGGGCTTGGGTTGGGACTAGCTAATTTAACACAAGCACATGGGCTGAATAATATACTTGTTATAGAAGGATTTAAGAGAGAGAGGCATTGGATGGCTTATAAAGTTGTCTCATGAAATGATGAGGTCCAAAATGAAGCTGGAGCTGGATTCAGACTAAATAAATGTTATGCTGAATGATATTGAGTGGAGAGCTACTTTTACCCCTATCTATTAGAGCAAGATGGAAAAGCTGCAAAAATAGGTGCTATGAAGAAGGGTATTTGGGTTCAGATTAAGTCAAGAGATTCAATTTACAGAAGACTAGCATCTTTTCTGTTATCTTCCTCAATCAATACCACACTAATATCTCCTCGTATACAATCCTTTTGTATCTTGTCCTTTCTTGTATGGCTAAATTAATTCACTAAACCATATGTGCCACAATACCTTAAGGTAAAATTTTATCACATAGTTTAGGACTTGTGCTGGGGTATTAGAATAAATGTCGGGATCTACAGTGCCAACAAAAAACAATTGAGCTAATAGTTAGAGCTAGAAGAAAGCATATGAAAATCTACAGGTCATTCGGAAAACCATTAAGTTTAGATTTAACTGATTTTTCAGTATACATGATTTAGAATAGGACCCTATGTTATCGTTTTGGTTTTCTGGTTTATGTGACTGATTAGGAATGTAACTTTCTTCTGAAAGAAGTTAATAAAGTAACTGATTTTTTAAATATAAAGGTTAAATCTTACAATCACTTCAAGTTTTGGAATGGGTGAAATGATTATATGATATAAATTTGCATTTAATTTGAATGTGCTTAATTATGCTTTATTTCTTCTTTTTCTTTATTTAAAGCTTGTCTCTTTTTTTTTCTCTACTGTTAATATTGTGCTGCTCTGCAGTGGCTGCGGTATTTAGCCTGGCTTATAAGCTTCAGCCTGCCATCATTTTCATTGATGAAGTAGACAGTTTTTTGGGTCAGCGCCGTACAACAGATCATGAGGCTTTGTTAAACATGAAAACTGAGTTCATGGCTCTATGGGATGGGTTTACTACGGATCGTAAGTTTAAACGATTATCATGTTATTTATTTTTGTTGCATAAATATTCACAATTTTCTTAGATTTAGTTTGTAAAAAATAGTGTTCTCAATTTATCTTTATTTGAGTAGTTTTGTTGATCAACTTGATTTTTTTGTGTAGAGAATGCTCGAGTTATGGTCCTTGCAGCAACAAACCGTCCTTCAGAACTTGATGAAGCAATACTACGGCGTCTTCCTCAAGCCTTTGAAATCGGAATTCCTGACCAAAGGGAGAGGACTGAAATATTGAAGGTTATCTTAAAGGGTGAGAGGGTTGAAGACAACATAGACTTTGGTCATATAGCTGGCTTGTGTGAGGGTTACACTGGTTCGGATCTATTTGATCTTTGCAAGAAAGCTGCCTATTTTCCTATTAGAGAACTACTGGATGAAGAGAAAAAAGGAAAACGAACTCCTGTTAGTATATTTAATTCATCTCTTTCACTTTCTTCTCTGTCTCAATTTTTTCATTTTTCACCTATCAACTTCGAGTATACCGATTTTATTCAAGCTTATGATGTTTTGTCCCACTATTTTGAATGTTAATATTTTATTTCACTCTTTTTTTTCAAAAAAGAGTTAATATAGTCTCTTCTATTAAATTGATGGTAACGATGTTACCACAATACAACATGGTGCTATGTTGGTGATGATCTGGCGCACCCTACTCTCTCCCAGACCCTTCTTCTGCATCTTCTGCAGTTACACATTCAAGAGTCACCACCGCCACTCTTCTTCAACTTCATTTTCCTAAACTTTGTGTTATGGTTTTCGTGTTGTAGCATTAAAATCTTAACACTCCCTCTTCCTTCATTCAGAGCCCTTTCCATGTCTTCAACACCCAAATTGTTGCCCACATCATTTCCAATGACAACCACGACGACGATTCTGCCTGCAAAATGATGTTTTTGAACTTGGAACCATAGTTGTGGTGACCACACCATGGGAAAGGGGAAACTTAGAAAGGTGTTGGTTGACAATGACAGAATAGAAGAAATTAAAAGACTTGGAGGAGGGTGGGTATAGTAATGGTCAAAAGAGACTAGGTGGTAGTGCCTTGTTGTCATTGTGGTAATGTCGTTACTATCAATTTGTCAAAAGAGACTACATTGACTTGTTTCTTAATATTATGAAACCAAATTGAAAATGTTCAAAATAGTAAATGAAATTGAAAAAAATATCATAATAATAAGAGAAAATAATATATCAAGCCTTTTATTTAAATCTATTGTATTCACGCAAGGTTATATTTGCATGCCTGAAAGTGACGTCTCTGGTCAATGAAAGCAATTGCTTAATGTGCAAGATCAATTTGTGGCTTTGTTGGACGTTATTTCATATTTTCTCTAAAGAAACTGATTAGTTCTCTTGGTGGCTTTGTCATACAGTAAGTGCTTCTTAACTGTATTGTTTATCTTTCTCATTTCAGGCACCTAGACCTTTGTCCCAGTTAGATTTGGAGAAGGCCCTTGCCACTTCACAGAAGACAAAGGTTGCTGCAAGTGAATACGCTGGATTCAGCCTTCAGTCACCTTCAAGATGGTCGGTGCCTGGTGAGTCAGGTGATTCTCAGATTCAAGCTGCAATCAATGAATTCTCTAAGCTTGTGGTTTCTCATATGATTAACCTCCAACCAGAATCCCAGGATCCTTAAAATATTCACTTTCGTTAGAGCATTCTTCTACTGTCATTTAGCCTAGTCAGATTGTACCAGTGATTACTTCCTTAGTTATACTAATCATAGGAACATATATTTGTTATACATTGATTATAAAAGTGCCATGGTTGGTATTGCATTTTCTTCTGTATTTGATGCGTCAATCCTTTTTGTGGCACTTCCTGATATTCCATTTATGCCAAATCTGATCTCTGATTACTATTTGGGTACACGCAGAGATAATTTTGCAATTTTGTTGTTCCGCTGTATTGTATAATATAACATGATGCGGTAAAATGACATAAAACGGTAGCTAATGTCTATTTCAGATGTCAGATCCGTCCACATCCTATGGCATTGTATAATAAACCAAACATACAAAATACCAAATCCGATCCGAGCAGTTAGGTGGACTCAAGGTTGAATTTTACGCTTTCTATTCTGTTTAGCATGTGGATAGGGAAATCACTCTTATTTCCAGTCCTATTTACACTACTAGCATAAGCAAAAGTTCACATCTACTGTTCTGTTATGTGATTAATCTATGATTAGTACAATTGGATCTAGCACTGACATGCCCAACAATTTGAACAGACTAAGCTTAAGACTGATGAAGACGGTGCAGTGTGTATCAAGTTGCCAACAGCCATCAATTATTGAGACCTCGGAGAAATAACTGGCATTGGAGTGGGTTCAGCAGGGTTATAATTTTAAGCAGTGGGTCAGTCATCATCGTTGTGTTTTTGTTGTCTTTCTGGTCCACCCGCATATGCTGATGATTAATTCAAACCCTTGAAAGTTGCGAGTTCTTGCCATCACATTCATTTATTGTGTAGTTAGGACCACAAATTTGTACTTTTTCCCTCTCAAACATGATTTGTACAGTGGGGACAGGACCACTGCGTGGGGGGCGTATCTTCCTCACTTTGTTCCGGCTGATGCCTGCCTCGTGCTTCCATCATTACCCAACCACTTTTTATGTTAGAGGGCAAAAACTAAAGTTAAACATCCAATAAATGTAAGGTAACAGAGTAATAAAATATAGTACACGATTGATCACAATCCCAGAAGGAACAACATCTCTTTCTTTTGGAGTTGTATGTGACTATTCTGTTCGAAATATCCCCGTCCTTGTCAAAGACCTGGGACTCTTGTGTAGAAAAACACCCTTGCGGATTATAGGACACAGACTTAAAGTGGCATGACAGCTCTCTATTTCTTCACTGTATGACAGTTTAATTTATGGGAATTTTCGATTTTTAATGGCCACATTCATTTTATAGCTTTTAATTTTTCAATTAATTTAGCTTGTGACGCATTGAGTCGTTACTGGTCTAAACAAGGAACTGTCCCTATTGTTGACGCCATATCCTCGTCTTACAATATAACAATAGTAAGCGTCTACCACAAAAATTAAGTAAATGGTTTTCAAGGGTTCATATCGTTGCTTCGACAGTCATTTGTCAAAACTTTTGGCCGATTCGTCTAGGTTGCATCGAACTTATGTATTTACCATTTTTTTTCGTATTGATTTTCGTTTTAAAGGACGTGGAACCATTATAACCACATCGTAATTAAATATTTTAGTATTTTTTATTTTTATTAGAATTTCTGTAGCATTCTACATTTATTCAGTGAAGAACCGAGCTTTTCGGTATTGCAACATAGTAGGAATGACTGTGAGGATGGTGGTTGGAGGATTACCAAGGGTTGTGGTTAACTGCAAATATTTTAAAGCTGAAGTTGTTTAAAGTATAGCAGTTTCAGTACTAGTACTAGTACTAGAATGAGAGAATATATCGGAAGGGTTATTTAAAAATATAGTGTAAATGAGAGGATTATGAGACTTGACAGCACATAGGTTGCAACTATGCAACTTCCTCAGCAGAGTAGTTGTCTATGCTTTTGCAATGTAACAAAAGTACTTTAGAGGCAGTGTAATTTGATTCAGTTAATGATGCATGCATGAGGTTATTTATTTATCATAGTAATTTAATAAAGATGGTGCTTGAATTAACAGTGTCGGTTAATGAGAAAGGAAAGTGGGGTATTAATAAGTTAAGGATGAATTAGTTATATGCCATCCGTATAAGTGTAGAATCGAGGAGAATAGTTGAAGAATAAGATTGCATTCAAAGGTACGTTTAATTGTCTCCTTTGATCTTGAAGGTTGGCAGGAAAACATTTGTTTCAACATTCAACCGCCAACAACTGTAATTGATTATGTTCCAGTTGAGACACTGATCAGCACTAAACCAAATTGAACAATTATATTTATATAGTCATAGCCGTAAAATTAGTTAACATAAACAAATGTACATTCTAATTTGAATTTTCCATACCATACTAAAGTTACGTTAAATCTTGTGTTTCTATGTCATTTATAAACACTGCATTAATTATTCGTGACGTGTACGCAAATGTTGAATCGCACACACTTATGAAAACATTACTGCAAATGTGACTTCTTAACAGTAAAATTTCAGCTTCCGGTAATATGGATAATTAACCAAGTTATTCACAAACTTTATATGAATTATATACATTTATGAAAATTAAACCACTAAACATTTATTGAGTTTAATTAGCATGTATAGTTAGTGTAGAAATGTTTATACTGTCAACTAGTCAGTAAATATTATTGATAGAAGTTTTCAAAATGATTTTGTAAAAGTCAATTTACCCATCATACATTTGGTTTCTAATTCAATGATTGTGTAAAAAAATGTAAGTTGTCAATGCACAAATATTTTTGGTGATAATTTTATCACTTGAATATAATTGGATCAAAATATAAAAGTTATATACACAATTATTTATAGAATTAAAAATATTTACCCAGTTCATAGTTTTAAACGTTTGTTCTGTAATCATTGAGTGTTAAATTTGTGGAAGGGATTAATATTTTATAATGCAATTAACTGAGATGAAAATTTGTATTAGTAAAAATGTTGATATTTGGTATTCAATCTTGTTTCCAATAGAATTATACGTTGGAAAATAAATTAAGATATATAATTTGTAGTAAATTAGAAATTGTGCTGAAATAATGCACTGGTGACTAATTTCTCGAGATGATTATATACTAGCGAGAGAAAAGTTGGATCGTTTAAAATTTCAAATAATTATTTCATATAATAATTTAACATTCTTTAATCACAAACACTATGTAGTTGGTTGATTTAGATAAAAGAAATTACGACCTTTATAAAAATTTCACTGATAGTATATAAAATAAACTGTAAAATTATTGATTTTTGAAATAATTAATTTAAAATCATAATTAATTTTTATTAAAAGAACAAATCACATTCACATTATATAAAAATTAAACTATTTTTATCGAGATGAGGTCATGTCAGAATCCGAGGTGGTTCCATGTAGTTTTCTTTCAAGTTTTCGTGAATTGACTCCAAAGAAATGAGGACGTTTCACCTGCAAAAAATACATTGATGTTGAAGTCAGTAAGAACAATAAATTCGGTATATATTGCCAAAATTCTGTATGTATTGCCAAAATTCAAGTTGAGATTACTCCTGCGAGTGGTCATCTATTTATAAGCTTTTATTGACTTGGATCTTTGACACTGATTTTTCCATATAGCATATCATAGTCTTCTTTAATAAATCTGAATATCAGGTATATAAATCGTAGTATCTGTAATACAATCAGAACATTTAATAGGTATCAATATTGTGAGAAAATCAGAGCACTCAAAGAAATCAGGATATTGTACATTAAAATCACGTACATTAATAAGATTGATTTTGATAATATATTTACCTAAATTAATATAATTACACTAATATAACTTTTTTTCTCAGCATATAGTAAGATAATAATTATATGAGGGTTTATAATAATAGTACAAAACAAATATTGGTGAACTTCAGCATGGACCACAGCGCGTATATGACGAACCAAATTAGAGATTGTACATGAACCATAAAATATTTTTCATGTGTTGAAATAGAAACCTGTTAATAATAAATTTAAAACTGAATTCAAAGTTTGATTCTTAGGAAAATTAAGCACTTGACTTCTAACCCAAAATTACACCCTTTTGAAATTAAATGACTTTTACGTTAAGTAACAGATGTTAAGATTAATTTGGAGACTAGTTTTTCTTCTTCCAAACAAATAGTTGACATAATCCACCAAACAAATAGTTGCTACAACGACATATATTTAGATAAATAGTAGCAGCAAGTGTGTCATTTTCTGTAAAGTGCCACTTTATGAATCATGTGAGCAACCTATCATTAGAAGAAATCCGCATCATTGGCCAATATGCATTACCATATGCCAAGAAAATTTAAAAAGCATTAAGATAGTTATAGTAAAAAATAATTAAGTTATAAAAATGTTTATGAGAGGATAATTGAGAAGTGTGTGCGCAGTGTTTGGCAGCAAGAGTCAAAAACCTTGAAAATCAAACACACCAAAGAAGAACACATGCTATTACTTATATGAATTGAAAATAATAAAATTGCCGGCAACTGACCTTTTCAAAGTTCCTTCTCATACAAAGTTCCATCGCTGTAGCCTTCACCACATTCGCATCCATTCATTCCTTTTTCTCTCAAAGTCCAAGACGCATGCATGATCTGCCAAATTAACATGCTTTCCATTTTCTTCTTTCTCTTTTCCTCTTTTCTCATCGTTTTCTTCTTCCGCAAAACCTCTGCACTTCACATCCTCAACCAATGGTTCCTCTCCTTCGAAAATCGCCTTCACATTCACCAATCCTTCAAAATTCCTCGCTACAACCTTCATGCCCAGGAGAATCAACTCTACCGCCAAATCCTCACCTACCTCGATTCTCTCCCCTCCGTTCAAGACTCCGATTACACCAACCTCTTCTCCGGTACCAATCCCTCCGACATCTTCCTCCACCTCGACCCTAACCACACCGTCCACGATACCTTCCTCGGCGCAAAGCTCTCCTGGACAAAGGACGCCGCAGTCTCCGGCGGCGACGCGTTCGTTCTCCGAATCAAGAAGAAAGACAAGCGCCGAGTCTTCCGGCAGTACTTCCAGCACATTCTCTCCGTGGCGGACGAGATCGAGCAGCACCGTAAAAAGGACATAAAGCTATACGTGAACTCCGGCGCCCGCGAGTGGCGCTCGGCGCCGTTCACGCATCCGGCTAGCTTCGACACGGTGGCGATGGAAGCGGAGCTGAAGAACAAGGTGAAGTCTGATCTAGACCAGTTTCTGAAGTCGAAGCAGTACTACCACCGGCTAGGCCGCGTTTGGAAGCGGAGCTACCTCCTCTACGGCGCGCCTGGCACCGGAAAATCCAGCTTCGTTGCCGCCATGGCGAAGTTCCTCTGCTACGACGTCTACGATGTGGACGTGTCGAAGTTCAGCGACGGCGGCGATTGGAAGTTGATGCTGATGCAAACGACGGCGAAGTCTCTGATCGTGATCGAGGACCTCGATCGCTTGCTCGCACAACAGTCAAACACAAGCACAGCGAGTTTATCGAGCGTGTTGAACTTCATGGACGGAATCGTATCGTGCTGCGGAGAAGAGCGCGTGATGGTGTTCACGATGAACGAAACTAAAGAGGATGTTGATCAAGCGGTTCTGAGGCCAGGGAGGGTTGACGTTCACATACACTTCCCCTTATGTGATTTTTCCACCTTTAAGATTCTCGCCAGTAGTTACTTAGGGTTGAAGGAGCACAAGCTTTTCCCTCAGGTAGAAGAGGTTTTCCAGACCGGGGCCCGGCTCAGCCCGGCCGAGGTTGGCGAGATTATGATATCCAACCGGAATTCCCCCTCCCGGGCCTTGAAAACCGTTATTTCGGCCCTGCAGGCCCACTCCAACGCCCCCAGAGAGGGACAGAGGTTGAGTCACAGCGGGTCGGGTCGGAACGGAGATGATAACGAACCGGGTGCGGTTATATGTAAGGAGAACCTTCACACTGTGAAGGAGTTCCGCAAACTGTATGGGCTTTTGCGCTTGGGAAGTAGGAGGAAGGAGGAGTCCTATTCGGGGCCCATGGACAAAGAGCCTCCACGTATCGATGGTCGGGTCGGATAAAATGGGTCCGTTTTTTAGTGTAAATTTCTTTCCCCATTTCCCACTGATTTTTTTATTATATTTTTTTCAGCTAGCAATTACATTGTATCTACACACACAATTAATAGTAGGACGGTAAGGCCAAAGAAACTGCAATTCGCATTCTTGTTTAGTCCGTTCATAAGAATACAAATACATGTTTCATTTAATTCTTTAAATTCCTTTCTACGGTCAACGTTTTTTTTTTCTACTTTCACGTTGGGTCAACATCTTTATATGTGCTTGATTTTTCTACCCTGTAAACAAATATCATTTTTTTATACAATTACGAATTTTGAGTGATTGAATAATATCGGCGACTGTTCCATTGAAGACCATGGAATTTGAAATGCGCGTTCCACTTTCTTAATTTGTGGCCTACGGTGATGACCAAGTTCATGCAGAGTCTTTGGATTGAGGGTTGTGTAGGTTTTGGGAATGAAAGGTGCTTGACCTGATTCCAACAAGGTCCAATGATGATACTAGAGGTAGATACAGGTCCTACTCAGAGATTGTATTGTATTAACTGTAACCATAGAGAAGAATGGTGGGAACTGCTATCTTCATTCCATTAGCTGGCTTTAGGTTGGAGCATCCAAAACATTAAAACAAATAATTAATCCAAACCGCTGAATGAAACTCATACCTCGTATTATTGGTATTAGTGTATTTCAAATACTTAACTAAATCTTTAACTCCTCATCTAGGTCTCAGCGCAAGTGGTCAAACCAAGTATATTTGTCAAACCTTTCATCATCGTTTTAGAAAAACACAGATCAAATATATAATCTTTTTCTTTTTGTGCCAGTAAAGTGAAATTCAGACTTGAGTGAGGGAATGCAAAAAACTAATATTCCTCTAGTCATACATAAAAACGCAAAGTCTTCATTATTTATATGATTGGACTTTGATTACTTTGAACAAGTATCGTGGCAGTGTTTACTTTAATTACTTCGATAAATTGCGCTTGACTCCAATTTTTTTATAATGATTTTGTGCATTGAACATTATTAAATGCAATAAATCTCTCATAATAGTACCTAACTTAACACAAATAAGATGGATGCACCCAGTAATGTCATCATGTATTTTTTTATCTTTTTTTCAAACATTTTGACCTCATTTAGTTAGCCAATAGGAATTCACTATGTAACGCTGAATAATTTCAATTAACTTGATTCAACAAATTTTTATGAAATATAAAATATTCATATAAAATTGATATTTAATTCATTTATGAATTTAGGATATTTACATATTATATATATAATAGATTCTAAATTTACATTATATAATAGATTCTAATATAATTATTTAAAAGTATTTTATTTAATGTTTAAACAAATAATGTATTTGAATTGATTCTTTGAATCTCAACAATTGACTCCAATTTAGTTATTATACATCTCGCTATGGTGAAATTGATAGACATGTTGCTCTTAGGAAGCATGCTAGAGCTTTACAGTTCGAGTTTGAGTAGCGACATTACATCTTATCTTCTAAAAAATAGGTCTTATAGTGAATTCTTATTTCTATTCCTAGTATTTCTATTTTTTCATTCAATATGGTTTTGGTATTTTTCACTTTAGAGCATATAACATGGAGTACTCACTTCATTCTCATACTGACTAATATAATTATAATTTCCTTTACCCTTTTTGACTTGAGAGTTAGAGAATTTTCTACATGTGGATCTTCCTTCATCATCTTCAATAACCTTGACGATCATACCTTGGAGTCATAACTCGGTTTGCAAGACAAACTACATTCCTCCACCTCGGAAGATAAATGCTCTTTTCATGTAAAAACATTTGACACCCATCATAGGGTCTGAGTAAAACTCTTCCCAGACCACAAGTCAAATGTGTTTACTAGAAGAAAAATTGTTGTCTCATCATCAATGATTTCCGAGATGATCAAGGTTCTTCAAAAAATATGAAGAAAATCTATAGAATGCAATAGCTAGGATAGAGAACAAGTTTGATAAAGGCTTGGAGTTTTTAAAGGAGCAACATCAGCTAAACTGAGTCAACCTCAAAAGGAGTTACAAGTTATTTCATATGACATACCAAACCATATTATTTATCAAACTGCATACAAAGTCATATGAACATCTTTCGACTCTCACCACCTAAATATCTTTATCTATATGATTAATATACTTGTAGAGTTAATATATCTCCTTCTAAACAAATTCTTAATCAATGCACATCCTATCCACACGGTATTTCTTTTCTTGAAAATACTAATAACTATGTCTCGATCACATTCCACATGATTCATATTTCAACTCATTCATCAACATACATTTCAATCACGTACAACTTTATACTTTAAAATAGTTCGAAAATATCAACAATAATCACCTAACAATAAAAATTTATAATTCAATTGAATAAATTGTTTTAAACACTTATATTGCATAAGTTTAATCAAATATAGCCTTTGAAAGTTGTAATCACTTACAATTTACAAAATAATAAAATTTTAAAGGATTTAATTCAATTTCATAATCTATAGAAAAGAAAAAAGTAGATAAGAAAATATGAAAATTTTGTCTAGCACATGGATTTGGGATCGATTGCACCCTACAGTACAAGAAATTTATTAAATAGTAACCAAATTCAGAGGTAAAAAATAATTAGTCACTATATTGACTAAATTAGGTATTAATTTAGAGACTAAAAAATTATTGATATCTAATGTAGTTTCTATAATTAATAAAATATTATAAAATGGTTTCTAAATTGATATCTAAATTAGCTATCAATAATTTTTTAGTTTATAAAATGGTCTCTAATTTAGTTAATATAGTAACTAATTATTTTGGTATCTAAAATTAGTTTCTATTTAATGATTTTCTTATAGTGTTAAACTTTGTATTGCTTAGGCCAGGAAAATCCTGCCAAGAAAAATTGAGATCGAGAGAATATATACCTCATTTCAAAATTCAATTTGTCAAGTTAAACCCATGATTAAAATTCATAATACATATCACAAACAATTTAAATCATCAACCAATCATTAAATGGTTTAAAACTTTCAATTATTTTCATTAATTAACATTTACTTCAACAAAAAAAACACACTCTATAATAAATTTTTGAAACTTCTGACCCTTCACATCCAGAATCTTCTAACTTAAAGTTCTATTGAAAGATAATATTAATCTCCCTTAATCGAAGAACTTATCTCCAAAACAATATTTCAAAATTTAAGTGATGAATGTTATACAAAAACCTAACAACATGGAACAAATTATCCAAAAATCACAAAATTTTAATATAAATTAATCAAGTTAAAAGGAACACTTCTCTGAATTGACCCACCAAATTGATGACAAAATCGTGGGGAATAATGGATATTTAAAGGAAAAAAATAACTCACTTAGGTGAGGTACAATTAAATTATGAAATAAAGGAGAAGTTAGAATGTGAAAACAAAATAGAAGGGAAAGAGGAAGAATGAAAAATCAAGAGGTGTAGTATGAAGTTATACTTAATATCTAATATGTAAAGGATACATTGTTTTACTATAAAATTAAAGAAGTTGATTGAATTCTTTTATCAATAAAGAGATGAAATTGAACAAAATAAATAAATAATAAGAAAAGAAATTTAAGTCTTTAATCTTTTAATTTGTTGTTTACATTTAATCATTACAGTTTTATAGTTATTACAATTATTTTCTTACATCAAATTTCTTGTAACAATTATTTTAATTAAATATTTTTTGTATATATCTAATTATCAATTTATATAAATATAGGTTGTGTGAATGATCTTGAGACAGCATTTCCTTCGCACCGATACTTGAGGCAGAGAAACAGTAGAGACAGTTCCAAAAATGGTTAAACTCAGTGTGTCGGGTTTAGTGTGGGACAAGACCTTCGCATTCCCCAAACCACGTTTCGTAATAGCGTCGTGCTTCTCAACGCGCGTCGGCACACACAACGGAACCTTCCACTGCGATGAAGCACTCGCGTGCTTCATGCTTCGCCTCTCCAAACGCTTCTTCGGCGCTCAAATTGTTCGAACCAGAGACCCCAACCTTCTGGAAACACTCGACGCAGTCGTCGACGTGGGAGGCGTTTATGAACCGCGACGACACCGTTTCGATCATCACCAAAAGGGCTTCCACCAAGTATTCGGTCACGGTTTCCATACTAAACTCAGTAGCGCAGGCCTTGTCTACAAGGTGTTTGTATTTTGTTCATCACTCTTTTTTCCTTTCACTGTTTTTGTCGTAAGTCAACCTAACTCATTACTCATTCCTATTCCTTTAGCATATTGGCTTGGAGATAATTTCAAATGTGCTGAAGCTTCATGAAGACCATCCTCATGTGCACCAGATATATCCTACTATATACAGAAACTTTGTGGAGGCAATTGATGCTATCGATAACGGAGTGAATCAATATGACCTAAATGAGTCTCCGAAATATGAAACTAATACCTGTCTGTCCTCTAGAATTAAACGCTTGAATTTGAACTGGATGGATCCTGACCAGTCTTCTGATAGAGAAAATGAGGTCTTTCATCAAGCAATGGCACTGGCTGGTGCTGAATTTTTGGACAATGTCAATTATTATGCAAAATCATGGTTACCGGCGCGGTCGATTGTGATGGAGAGTCTTGCGGCGAGGGAAAGTGTTGATTCGAGTGGAGAAATCATTAAGCTTAGCCGATCTTGTCCCGTAAGACACAACCCACAGTGCATTAAATTAATCTTACGAGATTTTAGTGGCTATTGTTAGAGTTTGCTCTTCATGGCAGTAGGAAGGGTAAATTACAATCTTTGCACGTTTTGGATATCGTTGTGACTATTATCTAACTGAAACCTTTTCTCACATGCTACACAGTGGAAACTTCACATACATGAGCTTGAGGAGGAAATGAAAATCAATCCTTCTATCAAATATGTTCTCTACCCGGTATGTATGTTTAAGCGAATTAGTCAAATGAATCTTCAAGATTTAGTGTAAGCATAAGTCATTGTTGCCCCCAAAATTATATACAGTTTTTTTTTTTCTGATCATCATCATATCCTGGTTACGTGTAAATTTTAGGTTTCATTCTTTGTTTTCCCATTTGATCGACAATTTGTCTAATAAATGATTATTTTTTGTAGGATGATAGAAGTGAGAAGTGGCGACTGCAGGCAGTGGCAATTTCACCTGCCAGATTTGAGAGCAGAAAACCGTTACCGTGTTTATGGAGGGGTTTGGAAAATGACAAGTTGTCTGAGGTTGCTGGAATCCCAGGTTGTACTTTTGTACACATGAGTGGTTTTATTGGAGGAAATCAAAGTTACGATGGAGCTCTAGCCATGACAAGAGCTTCTTTAAAAGCTTAGGCAATGGTAGGTTTAACCCAATACCTTTTTCCCAAACGTTATTTTTTGGCCTCGGGCAATAGTTGAACATCTTAAGGAATCGAAAGCAACTGAACCAGAAATGCTTTAATGCGAAATTTGGTTTATTCATTGAAGCACTATGCATCAGTTGTTCAGAAACATGGTTACGCATGGCGCTAAATCACTCACTGCTGATAAATTATTGAACCCTTAACAGTTTATGCTAGGGATGCAATCTTTACAGAATGTAACCTGATATTTTTGTTATTAATTCTTGCATACTAGTTTTCCACACTAATAATGATATTACAATTCGTTGGTTCTATTCTTTATACGCATTTATCATCATGATCAAAACTAGGTCTAGGCTCCACTAATACACATTCTTGGCACTACATTTACTCCTCTGAAACACTTGGTAGATCCTCTTTAAACCACGAGTAAAGACCACCTTCGAGATGGAAGACATTGGTAAACCCATTAAGGACCAGCAAGTAAGCTGCTATTAGAGACCTGTGAAAGTATCAAGACGTGACAATCAGAGCAACATATCAATCATTTTAAGAGTCTATCATTTCTTTTCATAATCACACAAGAAAATATGCAACTACAGAGTATAGCTGTGAGAGGATTACATATTGCATTGCAGACAACCGTATAACTTTCCTGATCATTCATCCATGCAATCCAAGTTATTAGCTGTACTTTTTTTTGTTTTAGACGATGAATAACTTATTTAGCGAGAGGTAATTGGTAATTGTGGTTGGATTTGACTTAATTCTTGTCAACCGTTCGTCCTGTTATTATTCCTTTTAATTAATAGCTTGGTAGGATGGTTTACGATAATACATAGATCTATTCACCTGTCTACTTTTAATGTAGCCGAATCCGTGATTGGATGCAAAGTCCAGACACATCTAAATGATCGCTTCAGAATTGTATTACAAAATGGATGCATTTCACAAAATGTCTACAACCAGTTTGGACTATTTTTTATTCTTAAATAGCATGTATGAATTTCTACTTGCAGAATTAAAAATCCAGAAGTAGAAGAAAATAGACAATTGGCCACAAGAAATTGGACATAGTTAATACCTTGATTGTTGACCTTCGGGCAGATTTTGAGATGGTTTCATTGTACCTCCAGCTGAGCAAGCTACTATTATCTTTGCATTTTTATCCAATTTGGCTTCAACAGCTGTCAGCATAACATAAACCAAATGTTTTATTTCAGAAAACAAGAAATGCAGGAATTCAAGCAGTGAGATGTTGAGGTAAATTAATCGTACACTGGATGAACTCGGGGTTCTCTTCAGTCCCGGCAAAAATACCAAAAAAAGCAAATGCAGCACGTCTTGCAATGTCCCATGCTGTCCACTCCTTTATAAGCCTATATATTTGCACATTGATAGCATCTGGAGGATGGGCCTGCACCAATTGTCAAACCCGTCAGTTTATCCTTTGTACCACCATACACACACACACTTATTATAACATTAATGTTGTAATGATTTATGGAAATCAGAAGGACCACAGAGACCAAAAATGCAACATGAATGGGCAGGCACGTTGGATTTTAATACAAAGCTTCTAAAATTTGTCCACTAACCTCTTTGAACTCTGCTTCTGGCCTTACGTCGAGAATCACAAAATTATTTTCTTTTTGAAGGCGCAGAGCTTCCTTTGCATCCACACTTCTTACCTGCAATGACAAACATATCTTACACCTTTAAATGTCTACTCTGCATATAATACAAACAATATATCTCATTTCCTTAATGCAACATTTGAAGTACGATTTATGATTAGTTATTCTATGATCTTTGGTCATTTCCTATACCCTCATGAGATTCTTCTTGTTTGTGTACTCAAGATATATATTGTGATACAAAAGCATTACAATCTTACATTTACCTTGATGTTCTTCACAATATGCATTTATTTCCATTTTGTCTGTACTCACTTTATCATGAAATGCTATGGATGCAAATGACAATATACTTGTTTGTGACACAGAGGTGGAGCATTACCCTTTTTTGCTGCAGAACTTCTCGCTTAATCTTCCAGTCCTCTTCAGCTAATAACTCCAAGAAAAAATATAAAAAAGAAAAAAGAGCTATTATGGTTCTGTGATATCTTCCAAGTGCCATGTGAATTTAACTCAGTAAGAGTGTAAGAGTAATTTAGAACAAGTACCTGGCGACTTTGCTGGTTTTGTTGCTGTACTCTGGATTGTCAAACCTCTTTTGATATTCTGGTGAAGTGATCTTTTTCCTGTGGATTTGTATGATCTCACTTTCCCCCACCGTGAATTATGATCACGTGTAGCTTCTAAAGAAGGTACCAAAGAATGTAAAGATGATGTAAATGAGTACTGTAGAGCAATTGGTGCAAAAACTGGCATGCTTGGTAGCTCAGTTTCACTTGAAGATTAAGATCTGAGACTTCAAATGTTGTAGTTAAAAATGGTTAATATTCAATGATTGAACTAGAGTGAAAGGATCGGGGCTCGTGCTTGTGTTATACAGAGTACTGCGGGTAGTTTGTATGAGAAGAATATCTGCTTACTCAGGATATTTAGGGTCAGAATCTGAGATTGTGGTTGAGGTTTTACGAGCCCTTTACCATTTGGATATCTTGCCATCTCATCATTATCTCTCTCTTGTCTCATGCAATGCTTGATTTTTACCAAATTTTATAACCTGTTTAATATTGAGAGAAAAAAATACATTTGGTTTTATATAACGTTCATTCTCTTAGAAGAATAATGCATTATGGTTAGTTTAGAGGCCTGTAACACAAGAACTTTGTTCATCCTTAAATACATAATCCTTAGTTAAATGTTATTATTTTTTTAGCAAATTAAAAAACTTACATAGAGTACAAATTATTGGAATAAATTAATAGATACAAATGTCTTAAATATTTACTATAAATGTACACAAAAACAAGCGAGTTCGCAAAAAAATAGTATTAAAGGACATTTTTAGGTAGTTTGCCTAGCACACACTTTTTTGCTATTTTCTATAATTCATACTTGATAGATACTAGATGAAAACACTTTGAAGTACTTCAATTTAATCTGAATGTAGTCACAATAAATGTGAAATAAATTATCTATGTATCATACTGAAAATTCAAATTGTAGAAACATTTATTTATTATCCAATTCTTTTTTTAAGTATTAAATATGTATAAAACATCGAGGTCGAGTGAATCACGTCATCAGTATCGGAAGTCGATCAACTGGATAGAGTTAATACATTTAGATAAGATAAAAAGATACGCGATAAATCAGGTAATATGTTATAAATCCGGTAACACGCGATAAATCTGATAATGTTGTTTTAACAAAGATATGTACTAAGTACGACCCATAAATGAAATAGTCCACTATAAGCACTATATATAAATATGATTATACAATAATAAGGTATGCTTTTATCAATATATTATTCACTCTAATACATAATATTTATTTGATCACAACCTTGAGCCTCAGTGACTAGGAGAGATTACTAAGAACATCTCGATCATTCATATTACAATCAAAGAAAGAGAAAAAAATTCTTTCAAAAAAAGCATAGACTCTCAAGGCCAAGCCTATCGAGTTTGGGGGACTAGTGAATTACACATGGTCGAGTTTGGGGGACTAGTGAACTACACATGGTCGGGAAGGTCATGTATAAACTAAGACCACTTCAAGAACCTAAAACAATAAACAACTCAATAATGACTAAAAACTAATTAATAAACTCTAATCAATACATATTGTAGACTAAAAAACAAAATTAACCTAAAATATTGTGATAATCTAAGTTAAACATGAACAATGTTCTCACTCATCTCTATAATTAGGTGAATACCCCCACATAGTAAAATATACATCTTTATAACATTTAATATTTTAGTTACCGAATACTGACTTGAATGCAAAGAATATTTTACATGTATTCACAATTCTGATTAAGACTAAAGAATAGCTTTTATATAAAGTTTCATTTCAATGAGATAGAAAAAAAAATACATTTTTTTGTTCCATATAAACACAGTTATCCATTTTTTATTTATTTTTAAAACGATATTATATGATTATTTAACATATGAGGAGGTTTAGTATTTAACTAATATATGGGCCGAAGGTAACTATGATCCATCATTGGCTTCTTCTTCATTCCCCACGTTTTTCTTCCTACACCCCCAATATTTTAAATATTCCAAAAGTAACTTTGACCTATAATTTGAAAAGGGACACTCTGCTGGACTTTCATTGTAGCAGTTCATCTCATCATTGAAATATCAACTACTGTGGAGAGTCTTTGCAATTATTCGGAGCAAGGTGGAGCAATACGCAACGCTGTCGAAATATTGTTTGGGTTGTAGAGGCAAGAGTTAAGTTTTTTTTTAAAGGCATGACGGTTATGGAGATTTTGGGGTTACCGGATATCGGAATCCGGTAATATATTCCGGAGTCAAGAATCCAGAATTAATTACATTGTGTTTTCCGGATGAGGGGGTGTTCTGGAAGTTAAATTATCATAAATTGTTGTTTTCCGGATTGTTGAATCTGGAAGCCTGAATTGTATTACGGATTGGTGGATCGGGAAGCCTAAATTGCATTATGGATTTCTGAATCCGGAATTGTTTTTTTGTGTTATGGATTCCTGAATCCGGAATAGTTTTTTTGAATTATGGATTGTTGAATCTGGAATGATTTTTTTGACTTATGGATTCATGGATCCGGAATGCAATGATTTAGTAATCAAGAAATTGAACAAGAATTATATGATGGGGTTGATGTGTGGGATGATGATGAATGTATAAATGCGTTTATCACTTTTCTTCTGCTGGAATTTCCCTGTCGTAGTTCTATCTAAAAGAGTTATATGCCCAAACCAAATTGATGGATTACCAACCGAATGATAATATATGTTTTTCATTTTTTTATTGCTGATAAAAAAAATATTCTAGGTATCAAGTAAAGATGTAACTTTGCTTACTTGAGCCAATAATATGTGGAAATTCAAAGGAGGAAACATCTTCAGTTGGTCTTGTAATTCATATAGTAAAGATCTCCCATGTTGGATTCCAAGTCACACTTTGCATGCTATATACTTAACTTTTGGTTTAATCATCTATTTAATCACTTTAGTTCACCTATTTAATCATCATGATAATTGCTGTAAAGGCTCAAACATCATAGTTATTGTGTTGTGTTGTTAATTTGGTTTTTGTCAGAGACTAATGAAGTTGTTGTAGAGATTGTCACTAATCAAAACATGGGAAGAAAGTGAAAAGTCAAAAAAAGAGAACAAGTAAGTGGCAAAGAAGCTTTGCATAAAATATTGTTACATTCCCTTTTCAGCTCAAAGAGAAACTGATTTGATCTTTGGTTGTTTTTGGTAATGTACTTAGTATTGGAAAACATTATGACAATTGTGAAGTTTGAAAAATATTTATAAATAGAGAGTTCTAATCATTTGTTTTGCTAGTTAACATCAAATGTTCATATTATTTCAACTAATTTATATGAATTTGATGAGCAGGGAATTCAAAAATTCAGAACTTTCCCAGATTCATAAATTCAAAACCTTTCCGTATCCACAAATTCAGAACTTTCCTGAAACTACAAATCTAAAATTTTACCACAAACATAAACTCAGGATTCTACCAAATTCTATAATCTAAAATGAAAAAAAACACTTACGAAAACAAAATTTCATAAAAAAAAAACGTGACTCCGTCATTTTCCGGTGAACTTCACTGGAAGGCCACGCTTTCATTTGTTTATAATTTAGTTTAATAATACAACTTAGAATCCATCTGCTTCTCTTCTTTCTAATCATATGGTATAATTAAATTACTACGCTTTAAAAAGAATTGTGTTATCCTTTTTCCACAAAAATAAAATTAAAAATTAAAAAACATAAATATTTCATGTAAAATATATTTCTAAAGTTTAAACAAACAAAAGAATTGTTTTTTAATACCAGACTGTTTTGCAATCAGGTTTTCTTTCATCATCTTCGTACTTTCTTCCTGCCTCTCCATAAATATAAAGAAAATTCTAAATTATTCTCAAGTTGAAACATTTTAAATACATAATTCAAAAATATATTATAAATTATACAAACTAAAACTCAAAAATATATTCTAAATTGTACTGTATAGACTACATTTTTTTATTTAATTATATAATTAAAATTTAAAATAATATTTTAAATTGTGTGATCTAAAATATATTTCCGAATTTTCTGATTAAAAAATAAGTATTTTAGATATGTCCAACATCCATAAAGGTGTAAAAAGAAATAATGGAAGTGCAAAAAAGTAATTGTTGTTGTAAACACAGGAATATAGTATAACTTTGCCCCCTTGCATTATGGGTGTTTATTCTTATACTCGAACAAATTTCTTCCTTCATTCCATTATTTTTGAAAGACTGTTTTAGTCCTTTTAAAAATGTCTTATAGATTATTCTTTTCGAAATGTTTTCAAACATACTTTTTAAACACATTTTATGAATTCTAGATTTAATATTTTGGAAGTCAAAAAATAGGTTATGGAGAGAATATTCTTTTTTGTCTTCCAGATTTCCTATTCAGGAAATATATTTTATTTACGAAAGATCTCTTACTCTGGAATCACCCAAAAATGTCAAAAATAATTTGAGTATTATGAAAAATATAGAAGTGCAAGAAGAAAAAATGTAAAGTTGCAGGAAGAAGCACCCTTGCATTATATAGATCACACTAAGCCCAAATACTTTTTAAAACTAGAAGGGGCCCAAATTTTGGTATCAAAAGTTTTACTATACTCAAAGAGACTACACATTTAGATTTTATTTGAGAGAACTTAAAAGTACCTTTTATTATTCAAGGCAAATTCTTCCTCCACTTCCATATTTTTCTTATGCATCTCCATGTTAATTATGAAATTTTGATTTTAACATTTTTAGAAATTTTAAATAACTCTAAATGAAGCATAATTTCATGTTTTTTAATAATCTCAATTACACTCTTATACCTCTATACTCTCTTCAACATTTTTATTCTTCTCAAACCACAACATTTGAAAGAACAGTTCCATTATTTGACATATTTTAATTTACTTCATAGAGAAATCTATACTTACAAGAAGATTTGGATATCTTATAGTTAGAAGTTTTTCTTTAGACAACATCATAGAAATTCTATCAAGAAAATAATTATTGTTACACTTGTAATGATTTCATGAAGTGAACTATTATTGTAATGTAACCTGATGTAAATTGCAAACCCTCAAAAACTAAAAATTTATTCTACATTGCGAAGATAATTTTTTCTTTTGAGTTTTATATTCCATTTTTGTACCTCACTTATTTTTTTTCTAAGTTTTGTGACTTCTGGGTTGAACACCAAGAGTAGAAACACCATAAAATTTACCTCAATCATCAACGTTCACCACCATCCACTATAAACAATTTCCATGACTTGAAAATAAATAAGTATCACACTCCCACATTATTGAAATTTTAGAAAAATATATAAACACATAAGAAGTTACGGAGGGAGGGGTAGGGAGAAATTGCCTTCTTCAAATACTCATTTCTTCTTTCTTTATTTTTTTTTATATTAAAACTTGAAAATTGGACATTGAAATTAAAAATAAAAACGCTTTCTCAACTTTGATTGGGACATAGTTATGATTAGACTGTTTCTTCCTGCACCTCCATACCTTCTTCTCTTACCTCCATATATTTTCAAATTTTCAAAAATGCCCTTCTATATTATTCCGAATTACATAATTCGGAAGTCATTTTTTAAATTTGTAATTAGCTTCTGGATTACATAATCCGGAAGCCTTTTTTCATATGCATTATTAATTTTCGAATTACATAATCCGGAAGTCTTATTTAGCTTATGGATTAAGTAATCTAGAAGTCTTTTTCCAAATGAGTTTCCGAATTACATAATCCGGAAACTACTATATGGATAACATAAGAAGGATAAAAATGTATTTTCATGTTGTGTATGGAGGTGGCAGAATAAAATATGGAGGTGCAGGAAGAAACAGTGTTATAATTATTTTCGCCATGGTTTCCCAGGTCTAAAAAAGTAACTGTGCTAAGACTGATAGTTTTAGGAAAAGCAAGCATCTGCTATGTGTAAAGCAGTGATGACATTTTTTACAAGTGACCAATTTTAGAGAAGAAAGAGAAATAGGTGTAATATGAAAAGAAAGTTGGAACATGAAGTTGATTTTTGGAATAACATAAATTAAGAAAAAAGTGTAGCATTAGTCAACGTAACGTCGTGCATAAACGTTTGTATTGAGATAAAATTGCTGCATTACCGACATTCCATATTCTAATAATTTTATTAATTTTTGTATGAATATCTCTACCTTCCACCTACCCCCACCCACATGCTTAAGACTAGGATCATTAATGAGGACAACTTTGCTCCTATAAACACCACTCTAAATGCATACAAATATATTAATTAATGCTATTCAAACATCCATTATCAACTCCATTCTCCTTCATAAATATATCCTTCAATAAATACTAATTCTGCAATCTACATTTAAGCAATGAAGATTGCACTGATTTCTACAAAATGATAATCCTTTTAATACTCACCAAACTTTTTTTATTGTATTTTGTTCACATTTTGGGTTGGAATTAAAGCTATAAATGATTAACATCAAAACGCTAGTTGGTTGGTTTTCCTGCAACTTACCAAAAATCTTGTTTCACTTCCACTGGTTGCACCTTATTCAACCAATGAAAAAGATTTCATCCGATCTCAAAAGCTAGAGTTGAAGATTGTGGTTTCGTTAAGCGAGCATATGTGATTGACTTATTTATTTGTTTGTGGATGGAATATTTGCTAATAGTAGGCAGTTTTCCATTATTGCAGGAATAAACACTATTTAAATTAAGGTAACCATGCATTATAAATAGGTTTGTAAATACAAGTTTTATATATTTTTATATAAAGCTTAAAGTTTTTTAAAAATATATTTGTATTTATAAGGATCTTTAGAAAAAAATGAACTTATTCTATTTAAAAATTCAATCGGATAGAGATATTCCTTAACTCCTCAGCTACAAAGTGGTATATTTAAATTATAAAATAGATGAAGATTGTGAGAGAAAATTAAGAGAGAAGGAGAAAAGAGAATATGGAGAAAGAGAAAAAAAAGAAAAATAAAATCATGGTAACATTTTCATTTTTTAATTACGGTACAGGGTTAAAATATATTTAATCCTTATATTTATGTATCAAAATTTGATATTGTTATTATTTGTATTTATTTAAAATTTTATAAATAAATTTAAAGAAAAAAAGTAATTTATATATTTAAAGTTAATTCTTTTTTTTGTTCCGATTCAAAGTTGGAGTAACTTAAAACTAGAACTAGAGTATTTGATCAATTGCCTTCTCAAGGAGATTTCTCTTGAAATGTGAAACCCTATACATAAGGGCTTGTTTGCTTTCAGGGGTGGTACTGTTGTCGACGACGGAAGTCACAACACCACTCCATTTGGATCCATGTATTGTTGCGGGTGAGGGTGGAAGGAAAGAGAAAGGGGAGTGAATTTCGGTTCTCCCCAAAGATGAAGAGAAAGTTGAGCTGAGGAGAGCGAGTGCCACGTCATTCAT
>Ga0123342_1001346_pt1 | contig 41280 bp, 20 predicted proteins | sample Turbeawhitnodule_FD_89960 | JGI IMG/M metagenome (GOLD analysis project Ga0123342, IMG submission 89960) | Root nodule microbial communities of legume samples collected from Mexico - Turtle bean Mexico white nodule | ecosystem: Host-associated > Plants > Roots > Nodule | place: Mexico: Nepantla...
AAATGAATATTATTTTCATAAATTTTAATGTATTTAATAAATTTATTTCAATTTAACACCAAAATATTCTATATTATATTTTTTAATTTTTTATTAAAAATATAAATAATTATGAATATTATACATTAAAAATATTTAATTAATTCAAACCTAAAAAAATAAAATCATAATGCATTATTTAAATATTTTTTTTAATAAGAAGGACAATTTTGTAAACTTGCAATAAACCATCCTCACAAATTCACTCTATCATCCCTCAATCCAAACAACCTCACATATCCTCTCCAATTCTCACAAATCCACTCTCTCCCCTCCTCACAAATTCCCTCCTCAATCCAAACAAAGCCTAAATAGCCTTTGAAGACGAGTTCGCTGGTATGTAGGTAGAACGCAATTGATGCTCTGTAATGTACAATTTCTTTTACCACTGTACCTCCATTAGTGTTAGGAAAATCCAAATTGGGCATGGCTTCACAAAAATCTTAGATTGCATAGTTGGGAATTCAAAAGTATAATATAAATACAATTTAAAAAACATTTTGAATTTTACCATAAAAAATACACTTTTAGATTTGAAAATATATTTCAGATTTCAAAATCTAAATATACTTTTAAATGATCAGATTATAGTTTCTGGAATATTCAGATGGTATAATATAAAATATACTTTTGTGTTGTATGATTATGTGTAATCTGTGACATGTTTTTGAATGTATGGTTTGCAAATATATAAAAGATAGACAGACGGTAAGTAAAGTGTTGTACTCACTGATGACCACTCTCCAAAAACTGTCCTAATACGCTTAAACTTATCTGAATATCGTTTTGTTATAGTATTTTATTTGTCATATGCTTTGTTGGATATCTGTAATCACACATGTGAAGATGGAGTTAAAGTTGGACAGAAAAAAAGTAAGAGAATACGACATGAAGAATGGAGTGCTTGAATTAACTTTTATGGTCTGATGCTCAGGACAATGATACTACTATTATTTTGCCGAGTACCTCTATATTTATATGTTTTGATACTTCGGACTACACTTTTTGAAGTTGATCTAAGTGAAAAGAAATCATTGGCTGTAATCTACAGAGTTGAAATAGATGTAATTCTTGAGTTATGAGAGGTTGACTTTCCTTTGATTTTATTCAGTCGACAATGATGACAGCATTTATGCAACTTTGTTATTTGATAAATGAATAAACAAAAGGTCATTTCTTAATTCTGCAGGCGAGTTAAGGAATATGGAACTCACCATCTGTTGCATGGAAGGTGTGTATAGAGATTAGAGTATGTGTGATTAACAATTAAAAATCACGGAGAGTGAATAATTAATATGTAAAGACTGTTTATATTCTTTGAATTTATTTGTTACTATTCTCTGGTTCAAAATATATCAGGAATGATAATGAAGAATTTGGAAGACGGGCAAAAATATGAATTCTATCATTAATAAACGAATGTAAATAGTATTCAACAATATAAGTGTAGACATCCAATTTTACAACTCCTTTTCCTCTAATAAGAAATGACAAAAGGTACTCTCGATTATTGCAACTTTTTGTTGTGTGTACCATATCTGCATCGTTGCTAATACTTTCAATGAGGCCTGGCGTGTGGGTAAAAAATGTGTATTAGAGTCAGAAACTCTGGATTCTGATTACTAGCATGCTAAACAAATTTGCCTTGTGAATGGTGAGGTTGCCTGTGTAGTAATGAAAAGTAAATGTTGTTGGAGTATAACTAAAGGTTGTCCGCTCAATGCTGGCTGCACATGAATGATGTATCAGTATCACTTGCTTCGCTTTTTGGCTTCACTATAGAGTATAACTCCAAAGACTGTGAGTGAGTAACCCATCATTCCAGTGACCGAAACTGGGTTTCTGAAGATTAGGATTGAAACTACTACTGCTACAGCACCTTTAGCATTTCCTAGTACCTGTATGAGGCCAACACTTAGATTATCAATCCAATTCAATTTAAGAATAATCATCAGAAATTAAACAGAAAAAAAAGGAAACACTCAAGCAAAGATCAAAATCAGACTTGAAGGAGGATAGCATAACAAAACACAGGTTTCATCTACACATCCTCATTTGAATCACAGATTTCATCAATCCAAAAACATTTAGTGATATACAATTACTCAGAAGGGTAAAAACAAAACAAAAATCAAAGAGAAATTTGAAAGGGGTGTATAGATTTTGTTTTTGAATGTACATTTCTATGAAAAATTCTCAAAACACTCACCTGTATAGTTTTGGCAAACGCATGCATCAATCATCCTAAATTCATTGCTAACCTTTTAATACAGTTTTAATAGTCACCGGAATGATTTACTCATCAGCAAGTTGTGATCAGGAGTCATCTTGATCAATTGTTACAAATGCTGCTATCGACTAACTTGAATAATTGAACCTTAAAGAGCATCACTAAACTATTCAACCACATAGTTTTATATACTTGTGAACTATCAGTAGCGATGTTTGAATGTACTGGCCTAGTACTAGCTTTAGGGATCCGGCAGAAAGTTCTCAATGGCATCCCCTCAATTAAGTTTGCAATAACTATTTATCAAATATCTGGTAACCACACAATCCTAGAAACTAGAAGAATTGGATATTTATGAATTTTGAGAGACTAGATTGCAAATGCAAAATACTAGGCAATGTAAAATATCACATGACCTGATATAATTTGTTTTCAAAGAATTCCATTCTCAAACAAAAAAGAATCAGGGAAACAAAATAAGTCAACCACTGATCGCATTGCAGAAGAACTAAGAAAAAACAAAAAAAATGACCAATATAATGCCGATAAGGTGATACATATCCTGTGATTTGACAACAAACTCATTTGACAACCACCAAAATCTGATGTCCCAACTACCAAGAGATGAGACAACAGACAGTTTGTTGGAGTGAAAAGTACATAAAAAAAAATAGAGGAATGGAAGCCGATTAGATTGATCCGACTTACCTGAAGGGTCAGAGCACTGGTATGTTTCGTGACCAAAAAGTTGGTCAGGTTGACAAAATATGCAAGTGCCGAATTAAACAGCAGATACCAAATGATCTTGGTATCATCCCTGGCAAGAGCCAACGTGATGCCAACCACATTCTCTTCCATTATAAGTGTTGCAGGAAGAAGGAAAACCACAGCCATTGGAGCCATGTAAAGCAAAAGGTTCATAGAATTCAGCTTCTCTCTGCCACACAAGAACTCTGTCAATACCCATTTGAACATAGAACTCGAACACTCAAGAAAAACATAGGGATAAATTAATCATAATTAAACTATTCATTTGGTGTCTATAATTGTCCTATTTTAAACTTTAGTCCATAGAAAATTGTAAACTCTAGTCCTTACACATAGGTAAAAGTTAAGCTTTTGCCCCTCGATAGCATCAGACAGGGACCAAAACTTGCCGTTTAAAGAAAATAATTTAAACATTAATGGTTAACGAATCAATCTAGAGTTTCTCAATCCTTACCCTTCAGAAGAAAGCAAAATCCCTTGCAGCACTGATTTCAGAGCCCTTGCACCAGTAGCCGCAACACATATAATAAATCCAAACAGATGGAAACTAGGTTCCCCCTGAGGCCAAATAGAACAAGACACACACAACACAAACATCAGACAATTAAATATTTTCAATTTCATGTTGAACCAAGCTGAAATCACATTAAAAAAAACTCCAAATTAGAATCATTAGAAGGGTGTGGTGTTATGAGACATACCCCACTGGCAATGATGACTCCAGTAACAACAGGAACAAGGGTGAGGTAAGTGAGCCAAGCCTCCCTCTTGAAAGTTATAAGGTAAGCAAAAACGGCAGTGAAGAAGGGCGTGGTGGCGCCAACAGCCTGGTTAAAAGACACGGGGAGGTAGCGCAGAGAAATGTTCCCAAACACAACGGATACACAGAAAACTAGACTGAGAGCAGAGATCTTGAAGAACTGAACCCTGGATCGAATGGTTTGCAAGGGCACCACCTTCATCCACGCGATGGCGACGTAACTGAGCAAGGAACACGCCGTCATGTGGCACATGGTGAGGAAGATCGGGTACTTGAAGCCATAGTTGCTGAGCAAATACTTATTCAAGAGAAGCACGCCAATGTTGGAGGAGTACCACGCCGCCACCAGCCCTATAGTGAAGAACCGGTTAGAACCCTTCATTCTGTTGATGCCTTCGATTTGATCTTCAGAGCCCTGCGATTTCAGAGAGAGGTTAATGGGGATCTGGGCATTGAAGAAGGGTTTAGCTTTAAGTGGTGACAACCAAAACAATGATAAAGGGGTTGACTTTACAAGCCATGGATCTGAGAATCCATGGCTTGGGGTCTGAAAAATTAAGGATAGTGGTGGGTCTGCGTCGGAATTAGAAATCTGGGTCTTGAAGATGACAAAGGAAAAAATGTGTGTGTGGAATGTGCTTGCCAACCTCTCTGCAACTCAAACAGGACCAAACACAGATACAGGGAAAGAGAAAAGAAAAAAATGAATTTAAAGCTGCACAACATAAGATGTAATAATATTACTAAAAACTCTTCTATTATATTATAGTGAAGGGTTAATGTTAATTATTATTATTATTATTATTAGCAAAAGTAGATTTTATTCATATTTTTTATTATATGAAAAAATATTTATTATTTTATGAGTTACTAATTAAAAATAGAAAGAATTATATTAAAAAATTATGTAACCGTTATTTTTAGAAAAGAAAAATTATTTACTTATTTTAAAATAAAGAGAAGTTCTTTTAATAAGTTAAATTATTTAATTAAAAAATGACATATTTTTTTTATTATTATAATAGTGGTAGGCTGTAAACAAATAAAGGAAGCACCCCTAACAGTTACTTAGTAGTTATTTCATTGGGGGCAGATTTGCAGTATTTATGGTAATATGTAAGTTGCAAGAAAAAGTATAAAGAGAAACAGTTAAATTTTGGAATAAGTTTTATATCACTTGAAAGGATGAATTTTATTATTTTTATTATTTAAAAATCTGTAATCTTTCTAATTTACTTTCTCTCTAAACGGATCTTTTGTATTTAAATATCTTAATTGGATTGAGATTTTCATTCCTTAATACCATCTTTTGTCAAGAGATAAGTTACATGTTGCGTGGTCAACGGATGAATGAAAATTTTAAAAGATTAAATTAAATATATTGTTTGCAAATGTATAAAAAGGGTAAAGAAGAGAATAAAAGGGTGTAAGTTAAGAAATAAAAATATATTACTATTATGTAAAAAGATGGTAATAATATCGTAAGAAACAAAACAAACGAAGGAATCAGATGGAGGAGTGCACGATCCATGATTCATCAACAACTAAGAGATTTTGTACAACTGGATGCACCGTATGATCCGTGTGTGGTGTTACATGAAAAAAAAATGTATTAATTTAATTATCATTAATTAGTAGTAGGAATAAGTCTAACTTAAGACGTAAAAATTGGACTAATAATAATGTAGAATAATATTCTTATTATTGCTGAACTCAACGCGCTTATAATGGTACCAACATGAAGTTAGGCACAGAGTTGACCAGAAAAGTTTGCCAGAGGTGGCAGGAAGGAAGGGAGTCCAAACACCGCCTTATTTATTTTCTACGTTTTTTTCAAATTTTATAGATTTAGAAAAATATAATTTGAGATACTTGTAAAATATACTATATACGTATATTTTAATTTTATTTTGAATTAATTTATTATTTTGAATTAAAGTTAAATTATATTTAAAATTTATTAATAAATTTTTGGGTGTTTTTATTATCTAGAAGGAATTCATGAATTAGCATTTTTTTTTTCTGTTTTCCTGCAGAAGAAGTTCTCGTTGGGATTGTGTGAAAGATGTTGGTGCATGATCCAAGATTCATCAGAAATTAAAAAATGGGTTTAACGTAGTTTGGGAAATATGAATTTGTAATAGCTGATTATTAAATACAAAAACTCACATTGAGAACGTGTAAGCACTCACCTTTTTGCTTAACATAACGTCTAAACTCACACTTTAAACTTGTTAGGGTTCTAGGAGAAAAAATGTGATACTTTTCTTTTCGAGACATACAAACCTTATGGAAGATCACAATGTATATTTTCTTTCATTAAAGTAGAAGAAAAAAATTGTATTTAGTAATTAATTTAATCTTATTATCTTAAAATATATTTAAGGTGTATATATAATAAATATAATTGAAATCAATTTTGAAAATATATTTTTTATTTTATAAAATGAATAATTATTTTTTATCTTTATATTGATTGATTTTTAAAGTTGAATATAGTAATTACTTTTTAGTTGAATAAGTCTTTCTACCTAATTCTAACTGATTTTTAGTTAATGCATTAATTATCATATAAAAATTATAACTAATCAATGAAATTTATTATATTTATTAATTATTAATTAAAAAATATTAATTGAGACAGAAAAGAAAGAAGCGAAGCAACAACTTAATGCAAAATTAGACATTTTACTTGTATTTATATGTTTCACAATAATTACAGTTTTAACCATTTAAAAAGTTAAAATCTAACTTTACACCTTTAAAAAAATATTTTTATATTAATTAGTTTAAAATAATATAGTTGTTAAGAAGAATAGGTAGTTAAGTAAGATGGTTTGAGAAGATGATATATTTAATATTGAGGCTTATCACAGTGATGGTATCCTTTTCCCTGAAACTGTGTTTTGGTTTCTTCTATTTGCATAGAAACATTTGTTACTTATGTAGTTGCTCATGTTTGGAACTCAAAACAAACAACATTTTTCTACCAAAAATGTGTCCTATTCAAACTTCAACAATTGAATTCATTTATAGACTTGGTCTACGCTAAATTCATTAGTAGGAAGATGAATTCATTGGTAGGGACCACTTTATTAATAAATGGATGCATAATATGAACACTATGAATATATTTTGTAGGACTTGCTAATATTTCATCTTTTAGGAGAAGAGGAATAAATTTTTGTTTTGTTTTTGTCTACTAACATTTCAATCCGTTGTGGTCATATTTAACATGGACCCATAATTAATGATTTGTGGATCATATTTAATGTGGCCTATGGGCCACTTAGTTTTGTTTTAGTCCCTTGAAATTTATGCATACCCTAATTAAATCAAAGTATGCAAGTTCATAAGTTTTTAAAAAACAAGATTGGTAAGATAAGTTTCAATAAAAAAAAAGTATAGTACATCAAAGACAAACTGAAATATGATTATTATCATTTGATTTTTTTTTGTCACCTAGGAAAAGAAACATACTATTGTAACTAGTGATTAAAAACTTGTCCTTTTGGCGTGTGACCGTGTAATGACTTTATTCATTATTTTTAATGCACTTATATTTTTTTTCTTTATTAACTAGGGTTATATAAACTTTATTTATTGAAAAAATATTTTTCTAACACTCTTAAAAGGAGAATGGATGGATAACTAGAAAGAGCAGAAGGAATATAAGGTAAAATGTAAAAAAAAAGGGGGAGAAATGTGAAAAATAATATAAAAAGTCATACATATTAATATTTTGAAAAAATAACAATTAACTTCTCCAATATACTTGGTAGGTAACTATTAAATTTAACTCATAATGAGAACGTATATGTTTTTTTATATTTTTATTTTTCACAATTTTTTAATAAAACTCAAGTTTTTAATGTAGGTTATAGAGGAAGGACTAAACATAAGGTAAACTTGATTGAACAAACTTATTCAAAAGTATTTTTAAAGAAAGAAATAATTTTTTTTCATAATTTAACATTAGATTATTCACAATTTAATTTTTAAAACTCTCTTATATATTTTTTCGTAATATTCTCTTATATAATTTTTCTAATTTTTTTATTTTGTTTATAAATTATTTTTAACTTATTAACAAATTATTTGCAAATTTCAGTTTTTTTTTTTTTTAAAAATACTTATCCAAAAAATTCACGTATAAAATTTTAAATAAACTCAAATTATTGTATTATTGTTACATTTTTCTAGAAAAATGTCATTACATTTAATAAATTTATAATTTATTATTTTCATTTCGTCTCGTGCACCACAGGACTTATAAATGTAAGTGTCTGTGTTTTAAAGTCATAAGAAAAATGATCGCTAAAAAACCCTACTAGTTCTTCTCCTAAAGTAAATAAATTAATTTATAGTTGATTATTTATTCTCTCAATATCAAGTGATTGTAATGTGTTAATATAAAAATAAGTTGTATAAATTAGTTTTGAACACATTTTTTAAACAAAAACTACGAATTTAATCATTCAAAGATAAACTCGGTGTTAATTTTCTAAAATATTTACATTGGCAAAACTCAGTACTTAAATTTTTTTTAAATAGAATCCTCATTTTGATTTATAATAATTTGATGAATAACTAATTGGTATAAAAAGTTTAATAGGAACATTGGTGTTAATTAAATTTTCAAAGTATTAGATAAACAGTGAGATATTTTTTTAAAATAAAAAATAAAAATAGAGTCCTATATGTTAATACTGCAAACAGTATATACATACACTTCACATTTTAATAAATTAATATATTTTTTTTAATTAGATATATGTATTTCCTGTTCATGGTGTTAAAGAACTTTTTTTTCATAAAAATAATTGATTTGTGGACATATGATATGAAAAGTTTCAATAGTGACTTACCTTTTGTGGTGGCCAACCATGAGGGAGAGAGATGGTTCCTCCTCCTGAAACTTTCACCACCACACTTCTACTCCTTTCACCACCACAATTTGATGAAACAAACAATGGAACCTTCTTCATCTTCCTACTTGGAACAACTGATGCTAAACTCACTCTCTTTCTTGCATATGAGACTTCATGTTGTTGCTGTTTTCCCCCACCTGAAAACACATCAGTTCATGGTTCAAACTAAATCATCATTTGACTCTGTTTGGTTCCTAGGAGAACACAAGAGAAATTAGGAAAAAAGAGAGATAAGATGTTGGATGGTGAATTTGACAGCATGGAGAGTGGAACATGCCAGTGGTAATAATAGCTCTGAAAGTTGGTGGAGCAATAAGAGCAATTTGAGCCATTGAAGAAGCAAGTCCACCAATCTGGGTAGCTTAACTGGAAGAGAATATAGAGAGGTGAAGTGAAAGAGTTAACTTAGAGAGAAAAACAACAAGAAACTGAACAAGGGCCCTAATTCAGTACTGATTCATGGGTGACAATGATGTTTTCCTCCTATGAAAAACCACACCAATGAATCAACACTTTAACAAATAGAATTTCAGAGGAAAGGATATATATATTGATCAAATGAATTGCCATACATAAATTCTCTGTTATATTATTTTTATACATTTTTCTCTTTTTACTGGTGGAGTTGTTCAGTATTGTTCAGTGCTGAAGAATATATAAAGTAATTTCCAATGAATGGGGAGATTATGTCAAACTATTCTCAGACCAAATTTTGTAGAAAAAGATTATTGTGAGAAAATAATTCAAGATTAATGAAAAATAAATTAATTTTGGAGATATAAAGAATTTTGATGGACCAATCAGAATTTTGAGAGATATTTTTTTGTTGGAATGAACGTGAGAGAAGGGTTTTGGTTCATGAGATTGAAATGTGAAAGTACTTAGAACAATAATGAAGAGAGGTGACATGACATCTCAGAAGTGGGCAAATTGGATATTCGAATCTACTATGGTATCAGATTAGTATTGATTACCCTTTTCTTGTCTTGCTTTGAAAATTTTACTTTTATTTCAGTAATAAAGTATACACCAACATATCCAACCATGCATTATGGTTACACTTTTTATTTATTTAAAATATGTTCTTTTATCTTTACCTTCTTCACTTAAATTCAATACATTATAAAGTAAATGGAAGAAAAAAAGTTTTAAGGGATACAAATCAAACTTATATAAAAGTTAACAAACATATTGTGATTAAAGTAGAATGTAAAAAGACCTTTATACTTGCAATATATTTAGATTAAATCAAGTGATTAAAATAATGTAAAATTTCTAAACAAAAAATAGAAATGAAAGAAAAAATCAGTTACACGACAAACTAAAATACTAGACACCTTCTCTTTTCTACTGTGTTTTTGCGAAGCGAGTTTGGTTTGGTTCTTAGTAACTGGGCTTACGGATCCAACATAAATCTATGACCTTTTCTACCCTTCGGTCAAGGAGATTTAGCTGTTGGATTTTCCTTCCTCAGACTTCATTCACACATTTAACATCAGGATGATATGATCGATCGTATTTCATCTCACGGTTCCATATCAGGTTTTCTCAAATTTTCTTTTCAAACTGACTCAATTGAATCTTAATTTTGTTCTGTTTTTTTATTTAAACAATAAACATCAAATTTTTTTCTCGTTGCTCTTTTGTTGGAAGATCTAGGATATTTTGTCATCCTTAATCGCCAGTTTTGTGGCGTTGGCTGAATGTTGTTGTGGTTTTGTTGTTCAAACATTATTCCTGTTTTTCTATAGTTTGGTGTGAGTTAAATGTCTGCACTTGTTTTTGTTCATGATTTTCCACTATGTGGGAAACTATTTGTATATACATTAACTGAGGTTTATTTTCTATTTGGAAATTTGGATTGTGGAATTTTAGTTGGTGCAAGCAATGCATTCATATTCTTGAAATTTTAATTAAAACCAGTAATTTAATTAGGTAATTGAGTGAGGTGCTCCTAGTCTCCAACTGATTGTAAAACTGTAACTACAGAGTATTTTTTCTCGTTTTGTACCAGCAATCTTCAGTTCAGGGAAAGTGATGCATTTCAATCCTTTGGTAATAAGTCTCTTTTGAGCTCTGTGAGAATGGAAGCATACTCTTAGTTTTCTTTGGATCAGTTACGTGATGATCACATGGTTGGATTTGTTTCCAATGTAGGGAAATGGGTTTGTGGACTTTACTTGAGGGGTTTTTGCTTCTTGCAAATGCATTGGCAATATTAAATGAGGGTCGTTTTCTTGCACCTAGAGGATGGGGTTTCACAGATTTCTCAGGAGGAAGGACTAAGTCGTTCAAAGGCCAGCTTATAGGTCTCATTTATGCAACTCAGTACCTTAGAGTTCCTCTCATACTTCTCAACTCCATTTGCATTATTCTCAAATTCGTGTCTGGATGATGCTTGACAAGGTGAGTCTGAGATGTCTATTTCAAGCATTTTATTTATTTTACATGCACTTGTTCATCATATGTTTTTTCAAAAGAGATCATTCAACAAACATTTGTTGTTATGGGAGTGCCTTGAACTCTTCATCTAGTTCAATAATCGAAGAGAATATGTGAAATTGGACTTCCATGTTTATTTTAAGATGAAATCTGCATTTTCCTTAATATTTTATCCATTTGAGATAGGAAAGTGATGTTTTACATCATACTACACCATCATGTGTTATTTATTGACTTATATGTAAGTGTACATGAACTGTAATGTTTCATGATTTTAGTGATCGTTAGTTTTTTTAGTCTTCCCTATTTTGATTGTTGTACATCATTATGAAATAACTGTTGAGTTCTTGTTTGGTTTGGAATAATAATAGCAGAAGTTTGGAACCATAATCAACCAAGGTTGATGATATGAAACTAACCATATAGTTCAATGAAATCAAGCTAGTGGAGTTAACAATCCTTAGCATTTACTTATATTTGTCTCTTCTCTATGCACCTCTTATGAAGTTTGGAGAGTATAGAATTTAGTTTTCTCATTTAGGTAGAGTATATGAAAATGGCATAGCCATTTACATTGCATTCGTTACTTGATATATATATATATATATATATATATATATATTATTCTAAAAGAGCCTAAAGACCTTCATTTATTGAAAGTGTCCGTGTTAAATATTGCAGGTTTGGGGTTTTTGTTAGATGATTTCACGAAGGTCTTTAAGATAGCAGGTTTTCCAAATTCTTTTGTAGAAATATCAGTTAAAGTATTTCTCCTATTTCGTGATATTATTTATAACCACCAAATAACGTTCTTTAGGCTAAAATGTAGGGCATTATAATTTTAAATTCAGTGTTGTATTCAGTTTATTGAGTATTGATTATCATTTTTTATTTATTTTATGTTATGTTGATTCTAGCTTACCTTGCTTGACTGAGTTGATGCTGATAGAACAACTCCCTCCGGGATATGATCTAGCCAAATATGCATATTTTCTGATCTGAGTGACCAATGTTGATTCAGAAGTAAACTAAATACATTAATACATTGGTACACAATGCAATCTACTACTAGGAAATTCTATGCTTATCTTTATTCCTAAAACAAAAGCACCTTAAACACTAAAAACTACGGGGTTCCTATTGCTGAAAGAATGGAAGGAATTTAATCACACATCAGCAAAAACATGGTAGGTTTTGGAGTCTACAGCAATAAGTCGTAGGGCTGCAATTGTTGCTAAAATTGACATAATGGAAAAGAAACCAATGTTGAACCAATGCCAGAGCTTTTGCGAGCTTGTTAGTTTCTCCTCCTTTGCCTTAAGGTACATATGGTTTGCAAGAATAAATGTAAGGGGAAATGTGCTTATCGCCCCCGTTAAACTCATGAAATCTCCGAGGAATGGCAAGAAAGCCGACACAAATGTGTTAAAAGCCAGGTAACCACCTCTTACCACGATTCGAAACGACATGTTTTTAACGTTCAGTGCACTTCCTTTGATCCCATATTTAGTATCCAAAAACTCGTACATTGGACTTGCAAAAATCTAATAAAAGCAGAACAAGAATTATTATCAAGTTAAGCCAAGGGAAAAAAAATCATGTAATACATTAAAGAGTAATGAGAATTGTAATTTAGATGTATGTACATGCAATGCAATGACCGATTGAAGAAAGGCTGTAATATTGGCCGTAGCCTTCACCCAAACTGGACCATTCACACTATTAAGCAAATACACTGATGTGGAAGATCCATAGGCCCAATATCCTGTAAACGCAACTAGGTACAATGGTAGAACTCCAGCAGTAAACTGAAAGTACAGTGCATTCATCATGTTCTTCACAACTGGCTGCCTAATTGTTGCCTGCAAGTTATATAACCAAATAAAACTCAATCCAATTTTGTATCAACAGAAAACGTGTTCTATGAAAATTTACAACCTTTTATCTAACCTGTATCTCAGGAAGCATGCCTGTATTAAATGCAAACACAAGGTTTGCAGAAGCCCCAATTATCGTGAATACTTTGCTAAAACCTTCTCCAGGAAGCTTGTAATCACGAGGCGGTGAATGTAATCCTGGTAACGTTCTACTGGTTAGTGCATAGTCTTACAGGACATGTCTTTCACAATATATTCGACACGACAAATTAAGCATAAGACACCACAATGCATGCTAAATCAAATGTACATTTATAGTGTGTGTGTTTGTTGCACGAGTTTTATATTTAGGATGTGATTATCAGAAACTAATAGTTTAAATTTTCGCGTCCCTAACATGATTCCACTGTGTGTTGCCTTTTACATTTAAAAAATGTATTAAGAAGCCAGTTAACAAGTTATCCTGAGCTAATTTGCGGGGATAAACATTTGAGACACGAGTTATTACCATCTTTAAGCGACAACAAAAATGATATAATAATGTATATTAGGCTGAAGACAGTTGAAAATCCAAGCCAAATTCCAAGAGCTGAAAGATGAGGAATGCAGATGGCAAACATTGCACACACGAGTCCAGCTATGGCAATACAGTATGGAAGTTTCAACAGACCATCATCCCTGAACAGAACATAAGTAGCCTGTATCACAGTAAAAGAAAATTTGGTTGAGAAAAAAAAAATGAAATAACTACAATGCAATCTGAAAATGACTGCAAAACACTTATCAGTTGTGAAATAAGTCATTAAGGAAAAGAATCCAAATTGAATTAAATGAGAAGAAAAGATATACTTTGTTCCAAAAATCTCTCTTACTTTCAAGGCTGAACCGGCCAAAATGATGTAGCCAGTGTTTATCATGAAAAGATTGATATACTGCAGAGCCCATGTGAGAGAATATGCTTTCTTTCCTGCAACAATGAAATGAACATAAGCTGCAGGAAATAACACAGGCAAGCAAAGTGAAGAGATGAAAGTAACTAATTTGTCTTACCATATATATATCCAGCAAGATCTCTGTACCTAATATGTCTTTGTCCTCCATATTCATGGAGATGAGCAATTAAAGCATTTGCATAGAGCGATATTATGGTAGCAAGAACTAGACCAACCACACCCCCCGTCCATCCCAATGGAACCATAACCGTCCCTGAATATCCAAGCACATAGGCACTGTTGATTCCAGTCGTGAGGATAAACCCCACTTGAAACCATGAATCTGCACACATACACAGAACATAAACTTAAAGGGGAAGAATCGAAGAATTAATGGCAGAATTAATTCCTGGGAGAAATTGATGATAAGTGTGAGACAATTGAGCAAAGTCAAAATCCAGACGTAAAGAATCATAAATGTAATGTAACACACAATTTGAAACATCGACTGAACCGAAATGAATAGGTGAAAATTTGAAAAATCGTAATCTGGCTGTATCTTTACAACTTTCTTGGTTGTTAAAAATAAAGCACGTGTTAATTATGTTCTTGCTAGTTCATATGGTTTCAAACTCAAAACCTTGGACTCCGCAGGCTCTGTAAAGAGAGAAAGAAATCTTGGAAATGTAATGAATAAATGGAAAAGTGAAAAGCCATGAGATTACAAACCGCTGCTAATTTGATGAGCGGTACTTGGACCTTCAGCATCTGCTGCTACAACATCGTGGCCATAGACCTTGTTTGTTTGGAGTTCAATGTCTCTTCTTCCCATTGTTTGATGTTGTCGCAGAGGTAGTGTTTGTTGTTTCGTTGTCGTTGAGAGCAGCGTCACGGTAAGATGCTGCTCCTTCCAAACAAAGCCTTACCGCCAGCGTGAACGGAGGAACCAACACCCTTCTTTTATATATTCAACCAAAACCAAAACCAACAACAACCAGCCAATCACACTTCCTTTTATAGACAAAATTAATAAGGTAAATACTATGTTACTAATACTTACACTTTCTCATTCAAAGGGATTTCAACAATTATCTTAGGATCCAGCGTTTCAATACTTTAGATTAACTAAAATAAAAGTGTATTAAATTAAAACCAAATTATCCACTTTCAAATATATGTTTTAGCAATTTCTTTTTCATGCAGTGTTATGTCGGTGTTCTTTAATACGTACAAAATAAACGCGTAAAGATAAATTGGCTCCACATTTATTCACTTTGTCCAGTTCCTGGAACCCATCACTGGACTTTATTCCATGTTTATCTTCTTCTTTTTTCTTTGCATAAATCTCAATTTGATGGAAAATATCTAATTGTGTGAGAAAAATGGTGTTTGTAATGCGAAAGTGTATTTTATAATTTATTAGGTCAGGATATATAGGCAATTTTGATTAATTTTAAATTAACTAAAAGTAAAAATAAGTTTGTATGTAAAATTTGAACTTAATAATTTTTTTTGTGTGGGTTTATAGTCTTATCATATTTAGTAATGATTGTTAGATTGGTTTCATAATTTAGTATTATTGTTCGTAATTCCTTTTTTAAAGAAGCCATGTTAGTTAAAGATTTAAAAATCATTTTTACATTTAATAGCTAGATGCTAATGTTAAATAAACCTTAAGTTTTAATACTCTGCATAAATATATGTTTTAAGTATATATTTTAACTCTTACTCGAATTTCTAAGAACTGTTTGTGTCAAGTTATCTATTCTGTTTTTGGAATAACATATATGAAAATACCATTATTGAGTATTAAAAATAAATATCTCTGGTTAATAATTAAACTTTACAAGAATGATTAAAACACGTGTTTAGTTAATGTTATTTTTTTGGAAATATATACTATAATTACCAAAATGCTCCTGTTTAATTTTGATTTTCATTTAATAAATAATATTACCTTTATAAGTATCCATTTGAAATTTTAATTCTTCTTTTAATCATTTAAATATTTTCTTATTCATTCTACTTTACATTTTTTTTAAAATTATATAGTAAAATGGAATAAACTAAATCTCATTATAATATATTTTATCAATTCAATTTTTAATTTATTTATTATACAAACGTCAAACGGAAACACATGGAGTTTGTTTTTGTTTTTTTTATTCCTGCAAAATATTTTACTAATAATAATAAAAGCAAATGTATTTTTTTCTTGTTAATAATCCAAGTCTCATCTTTAATATTTGTGACACAATAGGATTTGTTTACAATATCTAGAGGATATATAGTGTGTTATTTATTATATGGAACGGTGCACTCGACGTCTTATAAATATCTGTTTTCATTATCTCCTATAAATTTATTTTCATCTAAACTGTATTAGCAGTGTAAATTTTTTTATAAAGTCATCACCTCATCATAAGTTATCAGTAAAATTATTAAATTTATTATTATTGTTGAGAGTTATATGAAGCTAATTTTTCATTATCAGTAATATAAAAATATTTAAAATAATAAAGAGTTAAAATTAAACTCAAATAAAATAAAAGTAATAATAATATTTTGAATGTCTATAAAAGTTCTCGACTTGCCGATCCACACGTTTCAATCTTAAAGTTAGGTTGCCTACTCGTTGACACCAAATAAATATTTTTTATAAATAAAAAATAATTAAGTAAATAAAATTACAGAAAGATAGAGACTATACCAAAATGATAAACCAAACAAAATTCATAAGTCAAATCATGTTAGTTATTTTTTGCAAGTGCTGTATATGCGTTTCTTGCTGACCAAATCTCCATTTTAGCACAAATATATGACTTTTACTGCTTTTGTACAACAAACATGTATGAACAAAAAACCTTTAAATCTCTTAAGAACAAACTTTATCTGTTTTCCAAATCAATCTAAACATACCCTATTTTCTGCCTCCATATCCAATTTCTTACTTCTAAAAAGGAAGTGTTCCAGCGAAACATAAACAACTAAAGATTGTGTATACCAGCGTAAGATTATGAAGATGAAAATGCATTAACAGTGGTGAAGGAGTGAGTGATGATAACAATATTCAACATCAAAAACACAAAATCCAACTAACTTAAACCCTTCAACAATTTTTAATCGAATACATATAAATTATGAGTATTAACATTAAACATCAGAAACAGAATTTGATTGCGTACCTGTTGAGTGAAGTGAATGAACGAGAATCCACCGAATGGTTGCTGGATGAATTATGAATGGTGAAGCTGGTGCGAGTTCATACCAAAACGGAAGAAAGTTAGTGTTGCATGTGATGGTGGGTGTTATCCCAATTGATTTCAAATTCCTATTGGGTACGCTCCAAGGGCAATCCCATATATATATATTGCTTCAACTTTTTACCCTTAAAACTAAAGACGAATGGCTTTTCACAGTTGGCCTTCTTTTTTCTTTTGAATGTTCTTTATATGAAAATGACACCATATTATTCACTACACAACAAAAATAAAGGTGGAAAAGATTCTAACAAGATTTTTAAGGAGACTGATATCGTTTTGAATTCCTTCACCACTTTGACCACATTGATAATTAATAGAATTTATGCTTTTTCAGCTTGGAGAATGCTCATCTATTCTTTAAATAAAAAATGCAAAACAAAAATGAGTCCTTTAAAAGCTAAATAAATTTGTAAACCATCAACTCAAAATTGTTGTTTTTAAAACCTCAAGTTGGTCCTAATTTATATGGTAGCATTCTTTGTTTCTGTCCGTTCCTTTTTCCTTTATGAAGTTATATAAGTGAAAGTGGTTGATTTTGAATGCAAATGATTAAGATAAGATGAATAGATTTGTAAAAGGGTTGTGGGAAGGAAGTGGTGGTGGTGTTAATAATCTTTTGCTGCGAATGATGGAGGAGCTGTCTGCTTGGTGCTTCATCTTTACTTTTCTTTTCTTTTTGTGTTGAATAACTTTCTTGAGATGCTTTTCAAGATTATTGGTGGTGCTAACATAAAGCATAACTCTTTTTCATGTTGCTACGAAACGTGAGGTGGAAAATGCAATTGTGTTGGGCACAAACCTTTCGTCTCAGACACTGAATTCTGTTCAATCAGTGTTTGCATAAGTGTTGCTGCTTTTAAAAACAAATATGTCTGATTAATAATTAAAGTTCACGAGAATTTAAACTTTCGGGAATGATTAAACACGTGTTTAGTTAAAATTATTGTTTTAGAAATATATGTTATAATTATCATCAGAATTTTCCTGTTATACAAAATATATTAAATTATACTGTAATGAAATATATAAAAAAATATCTAATGTAATTATATGTTATTTTATTATAGAAGAAAGTTCTATATTTATATTTATATTTATATTTGTTTTTGAACGAGAACGTTTTTCCTGATTGAATAGTAATCGCCTGATTGAATAGTAATAATTTAGTTGGTTTAGTAGATAATTACTAAGAAATGGATTTTAACTTTAACTAAATCTTAAGAAAAGAAGATTTGTAATTACTTTTATATTATAACTTATAAATCTAACCAACTTCTTTAAAATAGGTTATAAATGACTCTCATCCAATATTAACAAATAAATTTTAAGTTTAACTAATCTTATAGAATTTTCTCTTCAAATAATTTATATTGAATTATATATTATGAAATATATTTATATCTAATTGATATAAGATCTCCAAACAAAATAACACTAAATTTTTTAAAAATTTTAACCTTATCCGTTTATTTTTTTTTTTTTTTTCATCAGCCTTATTTGTCTAAACAAAGTTAAAGAATATTACAAGCACAAACTATTTGTAGGATAGAAAAAGATTTGCCAAAAGATATGGTGAACGGAATGCACTAACCACTCCTATTTATTGTTTCTATTATTATTATTTTATTTTATTTTACTTTTGATCTCATTTGTTATTGATTATTATTATCGTAAGGATATACAATTTTCAGTATATTAATTAATATATTCATAAAAAATAATTTTACTTGAATCAGAAAAAATGATGTGAAATATATTTTTTCTATTTATATGTGAAATGAATTCGTATGATTAATATAACTTTTTTATATTGGTAAAGTGAAAAATGCGATTATTTGACTAAAGAGTAGATGATAGAGAATCCACTATTAGTGATTGATTGATCCATTATGAATGAATGATATAGCTGGTGTGCCCCATCTTATTCCAAATGAAAGGTTGCACATCTTTCTTTCCAATTATTAGATATCATCCAAACACAACTCCACATACACAAGATTTTTTCTTTCAATCATCAAACAATAAATTAAAATAAAAGAGAATACAAAAAGAGTGTTTCAATCCTTTTAAAAAATATACTATAAATTTCTTTGCAAACCCTCCAATAAATACAAACTTGCCTAAATAAATTTAAAACAAATGTTCAACTTTTCAAATCACATAGATATCAACGAATTCCTACATACCATTCCTACCATGTTAATATAAGTAGATGAACATTGAGTTTAATTAAAAAAAAAAAAAAACCTTTAAAAATCTTTACTACAAGAAAATTATGAAATAGAAACAAATTTTTAAACATCAAAATAATTAGTTGCAATAGTAACTAAATTAAAGAATATTTTAGAAATAAATAAAAAATTGGTTTCTAAATTAGTTTCTATTATTGTTAAATAGTTTCTAAATTGTTATCTAATTAGTTTATAAATTTGGTCTATAAAACCTTAATTGCTAATTAGATACCAATTTAAAAACTATTTAACAATAATGAAAACTAATTTAGAAACTAATTCTTTTTTTTAGTTTCTAAAATGGTCTCTAATTTAGTTAATATTACAACTAATTATTTTAGTATCTAAAAATTGATTTCTATTTCATAATTTTCTTGTAATGTTTGATTTTTAACAAAACTCACACACAAAATATATATTGTACTATTAACTAAAGTTTGTCATTTTCTTAATATAAAAAAATGATGACATAGAGAGCAAATTTAAAGAGGGAAAGATTGTAACAAGATTTTTAAAGAGAGTGATATCATTTGGAATTCATGCAAAGGCTCTGTCACCCTTTTGACCACATTAATAATTTATATATGCTTCAGCTTTTAACATGTTGGACTTTTTTACTAACGAGTCAATTTAAACAAGGTTGGAATTATTCCTTTCAAATTTTCACAGCGTTATTTCTTTCTTTTCTTTTCCTTTTCTGACATGAAATTATACGTGAAAGCGGTTATTTTTTAACGCATATGACAGTTAATTTTGGGATGGAATGAGAGTGATAAAACTTTGTGTAGATAATTGGAAAGAAATACATTATTAAAAAGGTTACAGGAATGGAGTATAGTGCTGTTAACCTTTTCCTATCAAACATGTACGTTGATGTCTCCTTCATGGTGCATCTTTGCTTTCTTTTTCTCTATCTTTGAATAGCTTTTTTTTTAGATGCTTTTCAATATTTCTCTGCTACTAAAGCTATAACTTAGTACTAGATTAATTCATAACAAATAATTTTGATTTAATTATTGTCTCAAATTTAAATTCTGTATATTCAATTATACCAGATATTTTGAAGGAAAACTCTATCGCTTGTAAAATTTGGTGTTGCCTTGAACAAAATTGTGTATAGTGAAACGTGATTTGAATAAAAATCATAACTTCTGTGTTCTACAAAACCTGAGGTGGAAAATGGCACTGTGTTGGGAAACAAACCTTACGTGTAAAAGATTGATTTCTTTTAAAAAACAAGTTATGCATGATAGTAAATAAGATATGCATTATAATTAGGAAGCCTAATTTATCATCTGTTATGCAGCCAAGAATTTAGTAGCAGTTGACAGAAATTGATGTTATCCACAAAGACAATAGAGGATGTTGTTGTCCCAGGTTTTTGGATAATTAGATATATTGTTTTGTAGAAGTCATTTAGGTTTTCTTTTTTTAGTAGGTCTCTTGCTGGTTTGAACTGGTTTTTTTTATTGGAATTAGTATTATCTAGTCTCTTTTTTTTGTGTGTATATGTTGCATCATTCCTCAATTCTCTATTCAATTTTATTCATTCATTATTATAAAAAATAAATAAGTTTAATCCTCCAAAGGTTAGAAATGGTTGATGGTTCATAATTTAACACATATTTAGACGAAGTTTTTTATAAATATTTTTAGAAAAAAAATATGAAGATTTTTTTTTATAAATTAAAATTAAAAAATATATAATAAATTTTTTATAAGCTAGTCTATGTACAAGTTATAAACTGATTTTAATTGATGAAAAATGATTTTATTTTTTAAAATATGTCTCGTTAAAATATATCTTAGAAAGATAAGGCACGTTCAATATGGTTTAGAATGAATTTTTTTATAAAATCAACCAATTAAAATATTTATAGATAATCAATTAATCGATTAAAATTTCAAATGATTTATTGAAACTTGTAAAATAAATCAATTAATTTTTTTTGTCAAAATATCAATCTGTTAATTTTGTAAGAGACCAAGAATATATTTTCTCCAAACAATTGTTTTCAATTAATTATTTTATAATTTTTTCTTCACAATTTCCTCCAAACAACTTTTTTCAATTAATTGTTTTTATAATTTTTTCTCTAAAATTTCACTCTCTGTATTATTTACTAAATCAAAACGGAAAAAATACAGCTTAATTTGGTTTTCCGAAAACCAAATTCCGGCTGGTTGTTCGGTGCCACATCAGTTCATCCAAAGTCAAAATTCGGCTTTCTGGGACAAAATTCTGAGCTAAATCAAAAACCATACTATCTGCGTAAATATAGTATAAAAAGTGTTCCATGTGGAAAAAAAAAAAACAAAAACGAATCCATGCTATGAGAAAAAAATTATACAAATGAAATGTTTCTTCGTGAGAATATAAACTTCACAATGTAATATTTTAATATTTGTTTGGAGTTTAAAAGAAAACGTTTCTAAGCATTGTTCACTTCTAAGAAAGAAGTTACAACATGCAATTACAGAGGTAGAATTATATGATGAAAGTGACCCATAAAATACTGTAATATGCAAAATTCAAAAGAAATTTGAACCTTTGGAGGTGAACATGACAATTTTAAAAGTTGGCTGTTTTTCCTGCAACTCGTGCCACCTCCCATAACTTTTTTTTTTTATTTTAAAAATATCCTTTTCAATATTTCGGATTATATAATCTGAAACTTTTTTTCTAGATCAAAAGTTAGCTTACAAATTATGTAATTTAAAAGTTTTGTATTAATTTTCGGATTCCAAAATCTATAGGCTTATTATTTCAAATTCAAAGGTAAAAAAAAAAATGATAAAACCGTATTTTTAAATTTAATATGGGGGCAAAATAAGGTACGGAGTTGAAGGAGGTGTAGGAAGAAAGACTCTTAAAAGTTAAGAACTGTTTGGATGTTGTCCAGTCTAGAGCCCAATAGAATTAAAAGTAGTGAAATCTCCTTGTATATCTATCTTGAAGGGTACAGTTACCGTAGGGCACAAGAATGTTTTCCCAAACACCTTCAAACGTTTTTAAGCAAAAGCTAAATTAGAAGGCATGACAGAGTCTCTGATTCGAATTGCTTGGAAAACAATAGAAGATGGTTTGATGAGGAAAAAAGTTGAAGGAAAGAAGAGAACATAGATAAATATGAATAATTCCAACGCGTGTTACCACATGACTGCATCAAAGCATCTAAATAAAAGCCAGATGCTGCAAGGGAATATAGGGTGAGTAAGTGCAGTCCTCTGTTCTATTGCTATCTCTAGATCTTATGGAGAGAATACGCATCCCTTGTTTCAATCCTTTTTGGAGGATGTCACAATCCCCTTCATTTAATTAGGAAACACTACATCCTTAAACAACATTCCTAGTTTCTACTGCTATAAAATCTTAATGAAATTTGGGTGAAAAGAAACACACAATGAAGCAGTAAAGAAATAGTATGAATTTATGGTATATCACAGCTGCAGCTGCAATAAGCATGTTACAAAATTAAAATAAAAGTGGCTCCCAATGAGGGAGTGAACGTGCTTTACATATTACAAACAAATTTACAGTATGACAATCTCCTACAGTAGTATCCTCCAGGTGACATAAATACACAACAATGAGGACAAAAGTTTCAAACAAGATCGTCATCACCTAGTCTCTAACTCTCATCATCCTGCGCATTCCTCTCAACAGCCACATCAATTCTTTCATACCTCACATCCGAAGGGTGATCAGGGATTTTCGCAAGAGACTCCTCTGAACCCTTTTGGAAGAAAATCACCCACATAAACAGCACCACAAACGTCACCAACGCAACACACCCAGTTCCAAAAATCACCCCAGCAAGAACCGTCAACGGACAAGCTCTTCTGTGCTCATCCTCAGATAAACCGTGCGGATCCACAGGAAGAGAATGCAACCCAGTTGAAACTTTATTCATTCTAAGCCTCCACGAATAGATACTCACAACCTGCATCCAATGGCCACCGTTCGAGGAAGTTATGCCCGCAAACACAGGATTCCCATGCCAAATCTTATAGAAGTCAATCTTAAGAGAAACAATGGGATCAGAGGGCTTTTTTTCACCCCATTTGCTTAACCTAACTTCCATCCCCTTAGAACCAGCTTCATAATCAACCCAAGCATTCAACTTTTCCCCGTTATTGAGAACCAAGTTCACATCGGAAACATTCGCGACAGCCAGGGACACGTGGCTTCCGACGTCGATGCCAACGTGGTTCGAGTTGGGGTCTCCTACATTCTCATCCTTGGACGTGTCGAACTCAACGGCAACGGTATCCGAACCGTTGCCAGAAGCGGCGGTGAGGACGAGGAGGACGCCATCGCCGTTGCCAGAGATGGAGAAGGAGAATTCGGTGGAGAGGGTGGTGGTGGCGTCGGCGAAGATGAGAGGCTCGGGGCGGCGGAGGAGGCCGGAGGAGGAGGGGGAGGGGTCGGTGAGGCGCACGTGAGAGGCGGCGTCGTTGTTGGCGACAACGTGGGCGTCGCCGAGGAGGTCGATGCTGTCAGGGTCAAGATTGGTGGCCTGCGAGGAGGAATAAGACGGCTGGCCGAGGAGGATGAAGGAACAGAAGATGAAGAGGGAGAATGCAACCATGCCGCTACGTTTTCTCGATGGGACAATGATTCTCTCTTTGTCTCTGTCTCTCTCTCCAATCCTTATTCTTCCAGACATGTTTCTGTTTTTGGTTTCAACAGCTCAAAACATTCGCTTCTACTTTTCCTCCCAACGCCTCCACCTCTCAATCCACCCTTCTTTCTAGTTTCATTTCATCATTTCTTCTATTCTTGGTGCATGGTATCACAAAAAATAAAATTATGTTTCATGCCTATTTTTGTCTTCAAGAATACCCTTTTCTATCTTTTAATCTAATAATCACCTCGCTTATCGTACATCTTAAGTTGGCTTTCCTCTATAACATCATCAATATCTTCATCTCCTGTCGTGTGTCTTTCTCTTCCTGCAACTTGACCAAATTTTTCTTTTAACTTTTTCTCCAACCATGCGGAAGATCATAACCACCTTCTTTTACTCTTACGTTTCATTTAACTATAAATTATAGAATATAATACATTTTTTTGTCATAACTATATTAAAGGTTATGTCAATAACATTAGACCGGACAATGATATAAGAGTGTATTCAAATTTTAGGAAAAGCATAGTTATACATATTTTAATTTTTTAATTTTTCGTTTTCTCAACCAACTTTTATTAAAAGTCATCTGGATTAGCATTTATCATTATTTCTATACAATCAATTTACGATGAAAGTTTATAGTAATTGCAATTATATTTCTTTATTGACACGTGTTTTTTTTATTTTTGGGTCCAGGGTTGAGTTAGAAATAATGAACGTGGGCTCATTATAGTTAGACTATAGCTGGGGTTGGGCCCGTTATAACGTGGGCTGAAGCTTTTAAGTCTTGGCAGTTTCTTCCTGCACCCCAACATTTTTCTTCCTGCACCCCACAAAATTGCGCAAAGATAAAACTGTCCCTATATGAACTGTACATTTTTTTTTATTCTGGATTATGAAATCCGGTAAATTTTTGGATTGACGCTTTCGGCAAATTTTTGGATTGACGCTTTCGGTAAATTTTTGGATTGACGCATCCGGTAATCTCTCAGATTGATGCTTCCAGTAGTACACGAATGATAGTGTTAATCCAAAATAAAAAAATGCAAAAGATCCATAATTGAAAAAACCATTTCAGATCCACCAATCCGTAATTCAAAATATGCATTCTGGATTCAGAAATTCATAATTGAAAAAAATCATTCCGGATCCACCAATCCATAATAGAAATTAGGTTTCCAGATTCAGCAATCAGAAAATCAATAATTTATACAAACTTGGCTTTCAAAGCACCCTCTCATCCAGAATGCAACATAATTCACTTCCAGATTGATGAATCCGTAGCACACTCCCAGATCCCAAATTTGTGGGGATCAGTTTCACAAAATTGTGGGGGTGCAGGAAGAAAACTGTAGGGGTGCAGTAAGAAACGGCCTTAAGTCTTTTGACGAGGAAGTTGGGTTTGTTGAAGTCTAAGCCCAGGAATAGATGAAATGACACGGGCAGATGGAGATTTGTTTGAGAGAAATAGTAGAGATTTTGAATCTATTTTTTATTAATAATTAAAAAATGATGAAAAGGTATGTATTTGAAGTGTGTAGAAGATAGGGTAGGGAGGTAGAAGAAGGTTGGAGGAAATTAATCTTGAATGGTCCTTCCAATGGATGCAGGACCACGCTATCCACACCTCCCTTCCCTTACTACTACCACCATTCATTTTTTTTCTACCCCCACCTATGTGGGCCTCTCTATATTATGTGCTGCCTCCACAACTCTTCATCAACTTTCATTAATTATATTTTATTTTTTATTATAAACTATTACATCAACAATTATATACATTTATTAAAGTCTAATTTTTTATTTCATTTTCATATATGCTTTCAGTCAAATTCACTGTTCCAATACAGCCTCTTCCGTCTAAATTTGTGCTTTAGCTTATAATACATCTATTATTATAATTATTTATTGCCTAAGCTTTGTGCAACTGGGATGTTGAAACCCCCTAAATTGGGGGATTTTGGTTTGCTCATGCAAAGTTACAAAATCTCCAACTCATGTTATCGCTGGATGAACATCATCAAATAGGATTTTTTTACTAATATAATCAAATTTTACTTTTTAATTATTAAAAATAAATAAAATTTTATTATAAAAATCTAAAAGTTGTGTTATTATAATACGATTTAATTATAAAAAATCCATTTAAAGATGACAACGATTTTAATATATTTAAATAGAAGTAGTATTTTTAATTAAAGTCATTTTAGTCCTGATTTAATATTTAAAAAAAAATAGTTTTAGTAGTTAAGATATAAAATTACACCAAGTTAAAAAAAAAAACTCTTCAATAAGCTATTTTCAGTTTTTTGTTGTCATGAATGTGTAGGGAAGAGTACATTTGAAAAAAGAGCTATTAAATGACATATTTCTGTATAAAAATCAAGATGTGCCAAAAACTATAAAATATAACAATTTACCTTGTTATGGTAATGGGTACACCTACGTACTTACTAAGGTCATTCATATAGATACCCACTCTTAGGAATGACCTCATACTTGATTTGTAAGTAAACATTTTTAGAAAAAAAAAATCATTTTTCTGTATTAACTTTCATAGAACTTTTTTAACACCAACCTCAATTTGTTCAATCAAAACATCCACAAAAAGTAACACGTTATGTGAAAAAGTCAAGAGAAAAAAAAAACGAAGGATCCTCTTCCCTATTGTATATGAGAGAAGTCTCACATTAATAATCACCTAAACTAGTCATGAAATTTAATTAAAAATAATAACCAATTCGCAACGTTCACCAAGAACTATGTAGTTAATATCTTTTGACTCTTTTTTATCTAGCCTTAATATAATCTTATTTTGTTTCTTACTCATGTGTTTTTATACATCTTGATATTATACTTTGGGGTTGGATAAATAACATAAATGATTTTTTTTTTCTGAAAGATATGTCTATATTTAGTTTCCCCTCTTATTACTGATGAGAAAAAAATGAGATTATTTTGTGTGTAAGAAACAATTACGTATTTAATTATTTTAATACTCTTAATTTATTAAAAAAATCTGACACTCACAAATTTTCATTGTAAGTGGAAACATGCATTAATCTTCTTTATTTGTGGTGGGAAAAGACGATTCCTATAACTTTAATTAGTAATTTGATTTTGTCATTTACTTTTAAATTAAATTTTGTAATAACAATTATAAGTAAAAATTGATTGGTTTTAATATTAAGATGAGAATGGATGCATGCATGATTTAAGGTTAAGAGTGGTCCATACATTTAGCACAGTAACAGGCAATTCATAAGTTACTGTTACTGTGTGATAATGGCAAAACAACTTTTGTTGTGCTCCATGCAATTATTATGGTCGACCGGGCGAATGTTATTTCTTGTCAACAAAACAAAAGGAACAGTTATGCTACCTAGACTTGCATTTACTGTTTCAAATTTACCCACAAGGGTGAAAAATAAAGGAGATGAGAATTAAAATCAACTCATACAAATCTTATAACTTTATGTACTCACATCTCAATCAACTCATATAAAGAAAAGAAATCAAATCCTTAGATCCTCAATTTGTGGCACCAACTTCTTACAAAGTGCAATAATACTAAAGAATGAGAAGAAACTGAGGAAAGGAGAGTTTGAATTTGGTGACAGGTCAAGGGCTTTTGGGGCCCAAATGTGTCCTACACACACTCAATCTTTCCTCCAAATCACCAAAGCAGATAACTTTTTCCATGTAAAAATCATATAATTTTCTTTGGGATTGATATATTATAGTCTAATTTTGTGGGCAAGATATTTTTAGATCAGTTTATTTTTTGTAATTAGAAGGATGGTGTAGGAGAAAAATGTGTAGGAAATAGTTTATTAAAGATATTTCCCCTTATTTGATGAAAGAAACAGATGTAGTCTATTTTTGTTTGGCAGCTTAGGTGTTGTATATAAAGTTAGTGTAGTCCAAGAGGGAGACATTTGAACTACACATTTCGTATTTGAAGACAATCTTTACACTCTTTATGCCTAAAAATCTTCATCCTCAACCTTGGACCCATTCCTGCGTACAATTTCAATCCAATGAGATTTCATTGGAACTTTGAACTACATACACCTCTATAATTTAAGGAAAGGTCAACCGTAAAACCACACACACATGTTGTACCTTCTAGAACAGGTCTAGTTCCCGTCTTTGTCGGATTCTGGAACAACTTGGAGCTCTTGTATTGAAGATAACCATTGGAAATGGCAACGGATGTGGAAGGCGAAAGTGAGCACGGAACACTATTGAATACAAATGTTTATTAAATACAAATTTTATGAAGTTGAGGTTTACATCCACTTATATACAATAAAATGTCTTTAGTTGATGTGAAATCTTCAACACATATATAATAATTATCAACATCATTCTAAGAATTAAATACAAATATTTGATAATTTATTATCGAATTATGAATGTGCCTGTAAAAAATGAAATTACGAATATGGCTATACATTTGAAAGTGAGAAAAAAAGATAAATGTATGATCCCGTTGTCAATTTCTTTTATTATGTACTTATAGTAATTGATTACTGTCCATGTTTGACTTGCTTTCGAACTTTGTAGAAACTAAGTTAAGGTCTACCATAATGGTAATAGCAAAATACTGAATAATTTGTTTCCTTGAATAGTTTCACTGTTTGAACTCATACCTAATTAAGAAAGAGGTTGGTGGTACCAAGGAAACAGTTTGAACCACATCAGAGGCTCTATTCAACTTTGGTTTATATTAATGCCTTTTAAAACATAATCATAATGATCTCTTTATCATTATGCTCAACCAAGAATATTATATGTATATATTATTGCAATTTTAGTTTACAAATAAACCATATAAAGGTGCATATAGATCTAAGTTCAAGGAGGCCCCACTTGAGCCTCTTTTTAGCTTTTCAAATAGTTCAAATCAGCAAATGAGCACATTTTAGATGATACACAAATTGAGTAAATGGGATTTGGATATTGAAATAAACTATATGGGATAATGGTTCGTGAAACAAGTGGTGAAACCCTTCATTGTAGCCTTTACCTACGTTAATATATTATTCTGAAAAGCTTTTTCCATTTCGGGGAAGCTGATAGAGATTTAACGATTAATTTTTTTGACAGAAATGGAAAAAGTATATAAGAAAAGGTAGAAGAGGAGCTAGAAAGAGAGGAGCCATGTGATTAAAGGGATAATGAAGAATAGGTAGGTTTATGCTACAATGTTGGGTACATGTGCCCAAGAATAGGAAAAATGATCCTTTTATTTAAAAAATAAACAACGTTTGCAAGACTTTTTCACTTTTAATTCTTAATTTCTGTCAGCACATGTAGTATCAGTCACGGTTTGAAGTTTGAACACGAGATAAGTGTAATTGACTTCTAATGCCTTGGATTCTAATTTAAAGTCCATAAAAGCAAGAGTTTTTGGAGTATAATTGACGCAGTGAGGGCCACCACTACTGCGTGGCCATGAACACTATTCCAACATTTACATATAACGATGACAAGAATTTCATCTCAACACAGACACAACCAACTGTGACCAGAAAACCTCAGAAAAGATTTGATTTCGTTGAAAACCAAAAAATAAACAAAAAACAAGACACTTTATCAAAAGGTGAAACCAATTTGTTGGATACATGTAATCATGAAAAGCTTCCAAAATAAGGTAGATATGATTTTTACCAAGCGAAAATACATAGAATCATTTCCTTCCCATCAATCATTTGGTACTGTTTTATTCGTAGTACTGATTGCTAAATAGCTTGCTCCCACTTTCTTATTCTACTTAATCATGATTTCTATTTTGCTAACAGTGGCACCCTCTAATTCTAAAAGCCAGAATATGCGCGTCTGTAGCACTTGCAGAGAACATTAATCACAGTTTTCTTTCTCTTATTCTAATAATATAAGCCCTTAAAGGATGCTGATTGATTAAGATTTAATGAAGGGTTCTTTACTTAAAGATGTGTTATTTCTCAATTCTGCACTGCTCTAGACTCAAAGGTTCTTGATTTTAACGCAAAAACTGCAAAAGGGTCTCCCCATGTGTACTTCACCTAAAAAAGCTGGCATCTATAACTTACGTTGTAATTTGAACTTTTAAGCGTATAATATGTGTGGCTTCAGAGAGTGACCTCACTCTGAAATATATTCATGTACTGAGTATGCATATATGACACTCTCACACATAAACTGACATATAACTAACATTCATGGAAAAAAAAACTCAATATAAAGCAAGTATTGTATGGGAAAAAAAGAAGACAGAAACGAAGTGAGCATGAGAAAAAGTTGCAAAAATAATTACCTCTACCTGAAGGATCGGATCCGGTGGCTCCCTTTTGTAAAAGGAATACATAGATTGAATTAAGGCAGTGAAAGAGGTGTTTTTAGAAACAGTATATGATTGGGTTCCGATGGAAAAAAGAGTTAAAGGGTTGAAAGAAAGTATGGAAATTGGGAAGGAAAAGAAGATGGACTTACAGAATGAATTGTGCAGGAGAAAGCATGGGGTAGGTGTCGTTATATAAGCCACAAAAGGAGAAATCCAAAGGGATAGCATGATCCCAAATACTGTGAGTGGGAAGAGAGAATATGAGAGGTTGGATTTTGGATCAATGCGATCCCTTTGGATGCCTCCTCCAGTTGCAGTGGAATAACCAAACCCTTTCTTCTTCTGAATTGTTGGGGTGTTGCGGTTGTGTGAGAGAAAGTGGGTAGGTTTGAGTTTGAGGGAGAGGCTTTTGGTGTGAAGACAAAGTGGAGCTTATATTAATAAACACTACAATACTAGTAAAGTCCGGACGACTGATATCATGACTCGGCACACACAATTCAAGTTAATTGATATTATCAAAATCATTATGTTTAAACAAAATTAATGAAACTAATCAAGGATTAAGTACTAACTAATGTCCTCCTAAAAATGACTCAACATCATCTTAATTCAGTTCAATAACAAAAAATTCATGATAATCATATAAGTAAGTATAGATTTCAAGAATTGGGTATATTATTATACATTAATAGCACTGAGTGACAAATAACAAATTCTCGTTTAAGCGTCGAAATATCTTTTGCCGGTATCATCTGAGTATCACTAGAGATTTTCGTAGAGACTGTAATAGAGTAACGGAGGAGGAGCAAGGAGTTCATAAGAAAGAATTTGAGAGAAAAAGAACCAGCGATCCACCGAAACATAATGGGATTTCAACCCGGTTTGAAAATAATTACTTTTCCATTACCATTTTATTTTGCTTTTATTTATTTATTGCTGTGAATGTAGATTTAGGAAATGATGGAATCGGTTATTCAGAAAATTAAGATATTTTTGTAGAATGTAGAGTCCATTACCTATCAATTCAAACACACGGAAATTAATTTTACCCCGCACTGGGCCACCAACCCATTATTGGAAATTCCCAATTACTTCGCTTCCTCATATACTATTATATTTACTATATATTTTTTTTATTTCAAAATTTATTTTTTTAATGTTTGATCAAAATTACATTTATTTCTTGTAAACATAAATACTGTTCAACACTTATTATACAAGGCAAATAGAAGTTATTTTTAAAGAATTCCCTGTCTAAAAGTTCTAATTAAGTTCGATTTCTAATTAATAGATAATTTTATAAGCTGGATTTGATCTAATTAACCTGATTAAGAAGAATATATCATGATATAAATATATATATATATATAATTCATATAATATTATAAAAAAAATATCTCTCTTCTTAAAAATTTTAACTTGTACACACATATGTTAAAATAAAATATAAAAAGAAAAGGATAAATTTTACTTTATTCATTATAGCGTTCAATACACACAGGAATTTTCTCAACACCAGAAACAACATTTAATAACAAACTATCAAAATCTATTATTTCTATACTTTTAAAAATATAAATTCCAATAATTTTCATCTGATAATATCCCAAGAGAAATTTGGAATGTGTGATCAATCACATTCATATCCAAATCTTCTAACCTAAATTCTATTGAAAGATAAATTAGTTTACCTTACCTGATTACGGATTACATTACGGATTACATGGGTACTCACAAAGAACTTTAACTCCTGAACAAACCAAAAATATCATAAATTCCAATATAAATTGTCAATTAATTACAATAATAAATTGATTTCAATGTCTCACCGTATAAAAAGTCATTATATTATATGTGTACTATACTTTATCACAAATAGAATATGAAAAGAAGTAATTGAAATTCGTATTATTAAATTTTTCACAAGGAAAATAATTATAATATTTATTTCATTCGTTCTCTTTTGGATTCAAATAAAAAAATTAATGTAATTTTAAATTTTATAAGTCATTCAAATAAATACATAATAAAATAAAATTGATTGATTGAATATGTGTAAACATAACCAAAACTAAAACAACTATTATTTTATATTAAAAATAAAATTAGAATTAATCCTTCATTGGACATGCGATCTCAATTACAATCACTTTTCAAAAAAAATGGTAATATATTTTATGAATTTTCTCTATATTCATTTTAATGTCAAGTTTTCTATTTAAAGCTAATGTAAACTATTTTTTCTCATAACTTTATACACAAGCAATAAAAATTATCAAGTAATCTCTAACAATAAATATCTATCTATATATATTGCATAATATTTCTAACAAAGTAATTATTAATAATATAATAAAATTTACCACCTAATAATAAAATTGAAATAATTATATACACATATATTAGGAGATTGTTTCGGGTCTTTGACGGTGGACTTTTAAGCCGTGTGACAACCCCAACCTTCCATGTATATCTTTTAGCAGAAAGAATGTCTTCTTCAAATTATTTATTATCTTTTTGTCTTTTAATTAAATTGTCAACAAATAAATCTTTTAAGGATAAGGACATGTTTACTATTTTTATGAATTAATTTTAAAATAGAAAATAATTTCTAGATCTTTATATGAATTGTGTTTTTCAATAAATGCTTTTTAATTTTATTTCCCGATTCATTACCATTTACTCTAAGTAAAAAAAAAAAAAAAAAAACTTGTTTCTATCACACATAGTTTAACTGATACAATATAAAATGAAGTAAACCCGTAGTTTTATATGGTGAAATAATAAATAAATGATCGAAATTGAAAAATAAATTAAAGCTAGTTTCTGCTATTAGTCATCGACTCATTCTATTAGCAAACAAGTGTGGTACACATTATTTACTATTTTGGCAACCATGTGTGCTCCACATGGCTACTTAGAATTGGACACTTTAGTACTGAGTGAAGATGTTTTGAAATTACATTTTTATTCTAAAGTGAATTTACTATTTTAAAAGGGTAAAATCTTTAAAATTTGATTCATACTTTGTACATTATTTCCTTTATCATCTTCCATTACAAAAAATTGCAGTGAGTAGTGAGATGTGATGAGTTTTGATGAAAGGGCATTAGAATGTGTAGTTGAAGGTAGGTGATAAGCATGGTTGGGTTCATATGGTGGTCACAAGTGATGTTATGGTTGTATTAATCAGTTGATGGCTCCAAATTATGATAGATGGTGCTAGATCCTGTCCACACTAATGTGCAAAAAGTGAGTACTGACCAATGGCCACATTGAAATGGGTCAAAAACAAATTATGATGCTTTATGGAGCTCACCACTAAGTGAACATTTTATAATGCTTTATGCGATCTCAGTATATACACTCAAATTCAGAACAATGGTGTCTCGTGTGATTTGAAAGTGGAAGATTTTTAGTTCAGCTCTGTGACCTCTGAGGGAGAATACATTATGCATATGTGTCTGTGATTTGAAGGACACAAATGTTAGTTCCACCTATCCTTTGAGCAATCAGTGGTACAGATATTGCTTTCAAACATGCACTGCACCCATATTTCATGGCTAACCCTCCTTTTTCTTTTCTTTTCATTTTTTTTCTCCTTTTGTACATCTCCCACTAACATAGTGTCAACTTCCATTCACATTTCAATCTTTTCTTGTGTATGTTCCACTTTGAGGGTTCAACCAGGATTGGGGTATGACAAAGTTTTATGGTACGTACCTTTCAGTTCCTGGTGAGGTAACAGAACCTGTTTTTTTCAACTAAATTTAAAAGAGCACTTCAATAAACAGCACAAATGATATCTAGAATTTGGAATTGGGTTCAGTGATGAGTAAAATTGAATGGGGTGTGTGTGTAGAACAGGGATTACGTTTTTGGCATTGGGTTGTGTTAATAAAGCATGGTTGCGATCCTCGGACACTGGTCACTAGAAAGTGTTTCTCTCAGCCTGCATTTCTGCAGTGTCCTAGTCACGTCAATGAGATATTTTTTTGTACAACAAATTTCAATCCCTGAATGCACCATAATATGCGAGAGAGAGAGAGAGAGAAGATTGTAAGACCCATTATGCTGGTGCTGCAATTGCTGCAATTTCCAAATTCACCACATAGGGTCCATGCACTACAGTTGTTTTTAATTGGTAAAGCAACTTTTTTAAGGCATGTCATCTTACTCCTTCATTATTAAGCACATTAAACTTATTTAATCTCATGTAAAATTGATTTATAAATTGAGTTTTACACATATTTATATATTTTTTATTTTTAGTCTATCTAGATCCTTAACTCATCACACTCGTGTGCGTAAAGTTATATATTATAGATGGTCCGATAACGAGTAACTTGATAAGTCCAACAAATACTTACTAAAAAAATAAGTTTTAAATGGTTCTGATACCATAGTAAAAAGTAAACTTTAAACCTAATTCAATCTCATAAAATTAGATTAAAAAATTAAAACATAAGATTTACATCCACTTATATATTATGAAATGATATACTATGTAATCTTCTTCTTTTTAGTCAATATGGATATTAAATAATTTTATTTTTTTACTTTTAGATGAAAACAAAGACAGGAAAAGAAGATAATATTTATGTAGAAATTGAGGAGATGGTTGTGTGAGGCTGGGGCTAAATGGATATATGCCAATGTGGGATACAGGGCACCCGTCTCAGCACAGCACCAAGAGTTTAGAAAAAAAAAAAGGAAAGAAACTATCAAAAAGGATTCTACCTAGGTAGGATTCAAATTTTGAATTCTTATATTAAAGAAGATAGGAGTTTAAATTTATTGAATGAAAAAACTATGATTATACTTTTAAATGATAAATTAAACTTAGTCATTTTTTATATTGGTTTGCTCATTGTTTTAGTGTGACAATTGATTTAGGTATGTATAACTACATATTTCAGGTACATTACCTTTTTAATATTGGTTTGCTCATTGTCATATTATAGCTTTAATAGTTCAACTTTAATTTATATATTAAAAAATAGCAATTTTGATCTAATAATTTTAATTGCTTCCTTTTTATCTATATATATTTTTAAAATGGAAATTTTCTGTTTTTTATTGACTTAGCATAAAAAAATTACAATTTTGTTAATGCAATGATCTAATTAATTATTATTTTTTTCGTTATTTTTTTGTTTTTTAACATATTTCATAGTTGGTTTAATGATGAATTATTTAATATTTTATGTTAAATGATTGAATTTGTAAAAGTTAAATAATTAAGGGCACGTAAATGATTAATTATATGGATTTATCCTGTGGTCACATTAGAATGGTAAGTTAACTATGAGATCAATTGTATCACCATCCGAATCAATACCACACAAGGCAGAGGCCATGGAAGATTTGGGCCATCAGCATTACGTTCAACTTTTTTTGAGACTTTTTCTTCTTGCACCCAATTAATTTTAACTTCAACTCTATCAATCTTTGAAATTTCAGAATTGTCCTTTATTTTGGAATAAAATGAAATCTGAAATAAATTTGTTACAGATATTAAATTCTGGAATATAATTGAAAAACCAAAATTTCATTTAAAAAAAATGAAATACAAATAAGACATTCCATCAAAATGATTTTGAAAAATAAAATTTAAAAACATATTTTGAAAAGAATATTCTGAAAAATTGTTTCGGAAAGATGTTCTAAAAACCCAAATCCAGAATTATATTTCAAAATACCAAATCCAGAATACATTAACTCATTTTTAAAAATTAAAAAGGATATTTTTGTTATTTCGCTTCAATGGTAGGATACAGGTTCAAATTTATTGGATGGAAGAGAAACCCTGTTTTCTTTTTCTTATGCTCAAAAGTTTAATATTGGGTTGGAGTCCACATACGATGTCCAGATCAACAACAAAAAAATCTTATGCAGGATTAGCGAAGGCCCAAAAGCCCAAGTTTGAATAAAAAATTATAAAACTGTAATCCAATGTTGTGTGTATTGAAAAAAAAAATCAAAAAAATGTAATTTATGATTTTTGTTGGATTAAAAATTGGAGTAAATAAAACTCTTAGATTGAGTAAAAAATATCCAAATGAACACTAAATTTTCGACAATCATTTACATAACGGTAAAATTAATTATGTAAAGACTTGGAACAAGGCGATCTTATGCTTTGATCGTATTCATCATATATATGAAGAGGTGACACAATTAGTCACTAAAAAAAATATTAAATAAAAATTAATTTTAAAGACTAAAAATAATTAATTGTTATATTAACTATTTTAAAGACTAAAAATATTATTGATTTCTAAATTAATTTTTATTATTGTTAAATAGTTTCTAAATTGTTATCTAATTAAGTATCAATATTTTACTATCAATTATTTAGATTCTAAATTTGGTAGTCGCTAATAAGATATCAATTTATAAACTATTTAACAATAATAGAAACTAATTTGGAAACCAATTTTTTTTTTAACTTCTAAAATGATTTCTAATTTAGTTAATATAATAACTAATTATTTTTATTTTTAAAATTAATTTTTATTTAATAATTTTTTTAAGTGTAACTATCAATATCGATATTATATTGGTCTTCCTTATCCTCACTTTCATATGTTGGAAGCAAGAGGTAACAACAAATCTATCATATTACATTAACTCAATACCCATTTATACTATTACTATTGTTAAAATGGCTTTTTGAATAAACAAAATCAAAGTGTGTTGAACAATAGATCAAAATAAGATGCATATTACATATTACAAGCAAATTATCATTATCCTAAAAATATTATTATTTTATTATGATTTTTTTTTAACAATAATCATCCATTGTCATGTTTCATGTCCAAATATTATTGTCATGTCGAATAATCTCTTCCTATTATTATTGTTAATCACCCATTTATACTATTGTTAACAGTTTTTTTTTAAATGTAAAGTTGTGCTTTCACTTTAAAAAAATAACAAAAGGTATAAGTTTTTTTGTCACACAGAACTTTAATTTAAGAAAAAATAAACATTATAGTTTTCAATCACAACTTCATGTCATAGACAACTTCTACACAATTAAGAAAGGAGTTCAACTCCTGTTTATAAAATACAACTTCTTCAATATGAATTCGTAGTTTTCAAGCACAAATGATGTATTCATGTAATAAAATTAAAATTTGTCCATTTTGATCATTTATGTGATAAATTATATCAAATTGGTATATTTTCCATATTTTACTCTAGTAATAATTTAAATAACTCCAAAGTAATTTATTGAGAAGCTTTTACAAAACTGGCGTATAAAAGTTAATACAAGACCCACCAAAACATTATGTCATAATTTTTGAACAATTATCAACTAATATGCATGCATGATAGTAGCTTTCTTAACTGACACATTTAATCTAATCATAGTTAATCTCACTCATTAATTTACAATATAACTTTTAGCTATAAAATTTCATCCCAATTTGTGAATTAAGTTTAGCGGGTCGACCCATTAGACCGCTACTAATTTAGTGGGTAAATTAGTATTTTGAGTATGATGATGACCCGTTTTGATATGTTTATTTATTTTTAAAAATCTAAAATGTGTTTAAAATATTAATATTTTGTATTATATTATTTTGAATGATATTTATGTTACTGTATTTTTTATATTTTTTCTTATATATTTTTTTTATAACAGTTTATAAGAAATATTTTTTTATGATTTTTTTCCATAAATTTTAAATTTTACCAAATATTAAAAAAAAATTGATGAAATATGAAATACTATATATACTTACATGTACACAGAGAACTAACTTTAAAGAAATCAAAGGTAAAATGTTTATAGTTAAACTAAACATTATGTAGAAATTTGTTGGATTGTGTTCTAGACAAAGGTTTTGGAATCTTAGATATATAATATTTATTATGGTAAGAATATAATCTTAACTGGTTTGTAAATGTTTCTTTGATATAATTTTTTTTTTCATTTTCTTCTTCTTGGACCTTGATACCGACTTAATTAAATAATAAACATTAATTATTCGATATTCTTTAATTTATGCTGATACCACATAAATACTTTCAATATTATCATCAAGTAACAATTTATTAATAGACAACGTCGAAGCTTATCAAACTGCATGTTGAAAGTTGAAATAGGTTTTGTCTTCTTGTTTGTGGCTCATAACCATGCTTTTCTTATATTATCTCTTCCTAATTCTTATTAGTAATGAGAATCATAAGCAAGTGTTCATAAATTTTCCCAATTTTTCTGGTGTTCTTCATTCTGATCCGGACAGACGTGATGGCTGAAAGTTGATTTGAATGGGAATGGTGTGCACTTGTGGAAGTTGTGTACCAAAAAATAGAGAATACTAAAACAAATAACCCTCATTTCAAAGCAAACCTACAAAAAAAGAAGAAAAGACAAGGTACCGTAAAAGACATCATGTGGACGATTCCATGTGATTGGTCGGTCACCATGCTGTGTACGTCAACTCATAAACCTAACTTCAATTAACAAAGATGGATAAACTTTAAGTGTGAACATTGTATTGTAACATTTTTCCACCACAAGCTATTTATTTTTATTGTGTGGGTCCAATGTAAAATAAATTAAATACTTGTGTATAATACGACAAAATGGTACATGTCTGAAGTGAACACTTAGAATCTTATGATTAATAGCACCGAAAAAGAATCATATGATTAATTATTAATTGCATCAATTTAAATTAGACAGTACACGGTTGCTTCCGTTATCAGCGGGAATTAGCGTTTCAATCTCAACTGTTTTTAACTAAGATTCGCACATTAGCTTTTTCGTATATTTTACAATTTCAGCATTAAATGTGTTGTAGACAGGGAGACCTAAATTCAGAATATTTAAGATAGTCAAGAACAAGTGTGTTCTTAATCTAATTTGTGATCTATCTATATGTGAGGTTTTTCTTAATATATATAGAGTAAGTCTTAACCTTTGTCTGTCGTTATAATTTTTTTTTACTAGCTGGTTAATGCTAATTAATCTAAATCCACATCCTATACTATTTTTTTTACATTCATTTACATCGACCTCCTACCTAAATGAGAAAAGGTCGGCCCAAACCCATAACCCAACAAAATGTTTATGTAAAAAGTTAATTTTAATAATACTCCTAAAATATTTATAGAATGCTTTAACTATTTTTACTGAATTATTGTGAACTCGCTTTGTTTTTGGACTTTGATTTTGTCACCATTCTCGATATAAGAGGACGCAATTATAAGAGATTTGTACGAAGCATTATTTAAAATTATGTTGATATGTAAGGAAGTGAGATTCAATTCATTTTATTCTTGCGTGCACCAAGATCGGAGGCGCCTTCCCTCTATGTTTTATTATTATATATATGTATAAACTTATATCTATATTTTACAAAGTAAATATTAATTTTTAATCATGTTTGGTCGGTTGCTTAAGATTATGAAATGCATAATTTTTCTCCCTAGTGAGGCTGCCTTAAATTAAGATATTCTAAATTACTTTGAGTGCAATGTTTGATGTGTATGGATAATAATGCTTTCTTCCAATCATAATTTATACTTTTCTCAGCCTTTTTTTTTTTGCTGCTAAGATCAAGTATAGTTTAACGAGTAATTATGATCTTTGTGTCGACAACATTTATGTTTGAGTGCATGAAATAATATTTTGGAGAAAGTAAATCAGAGACCAATCATACAAATTTATATTAATCCACGGTATATACTGTCAGGTACAACATCCTTAATTTTTTATAAAATCAAGTTTAATTTAAGAAGAAGAAAAAAAATAATACACTATAACATCATTAACATCATTAGATTTTAAATTATTATTTAATAACTAATTTGAGATTTTAGATACCAATTTTATAATTTAAAATAAAATTGGTAGTTAAAACATTAGTAGTTAATTAGATATTAATTTAAATTTTTTATTAATAATAGAAATTATTTTAGATACCGGTATATTTTTTTAGTTTCTAAACTAGTATCTAACTTAATTATGACTATTTTCTTATTTTTAAAATTAGTTATTTTAATTAATGATTTATTGTAGTAATATGTTTGAAGTTAATTTATGATGATGTAATATTTATAATTTTCGTTATTTTTAAGCGATTTAGAGTTTTGGAAATATATAACTCAATATAAGATTAGATATAATGAGAAGAGAGAGAACACTATCATATTTAAGAAAAGGAAAATGACCTGATAGACACAACACTCTAAGGTTAAAATCTACTTTTCTTGACTTAATTGTATGCTTGAGTAAGAAGACATTCCTCTTGACTAAAACAAGTGATGATAAAGGCCATTACGTGAAGAAAATATGTTGATAAATTACAAAATTATTTATAAATATTTAAATTTAACATATCATTGAGAAATTTGGTAAACATGTCCTATATAACATTGTTAAAATAAAAAAATATATGGTACAAGCTTCTAGATATAGATAATAAGATATAGTTCTTCTATTGTATTACTTAATGGATTTTATTTTAACAAGATAGTTGTAATGTTGTCCAACGCTCTTACAAACTATTTTTTTATCTCTTGTGTTTATAAAGCATTAAATTAATCAAACTAATTAAGTACGACCTTCATATTTTACGCAATTGAAGCTAAATTTAACTTTAAAATGTTGTACAAGTTAATTAATTATTAATTCGAAAATGCAAGAACTCTTCCCATTTACACCTTCCTGGGAAATTTAAAATCAATCGGCACTGAACAAAAAATAGTTATGATTGAAGGAATATATATATATATATATATATATATATATATATATATATATATATATATATATATATATATATATATATATATATATATATATATATATATATTTTA
>Ga0123342_1001347_pt1 | contig 41279 bp, 13 predicted proteins | sample Turbeawhitnodule_FD_89960 | JGI IMG/M metagenome (GOLD analysis project Ga0123342, IMG submission 89960) | Root nodule microbial communities of legume samples collected from Mexico - Turtle bean Mexico white nodule | ecosystem: Host-associated > Plants > Roots > Nodule | place: Mexico: Nepantla...
ATATATATATATATATATATATAAATTATCATTTACGTTATCTTGGAGGAGCAGAAGTGTAGTAGAATAATGGCAGTGTTATAGTATAATAATATATACCACGGTTACCAGTGGCACATGAAGATATGAAAAAATAATTATTTAGTTTACTTTTGGTCTTGCATTCAAATTGATGGAGTTGTAGTGAGAAAAGTTGGTCTCACAGCCGCAGGTAAACATATCACTAATTTGGTCACTGTCAGCTATTTGTTGAACCAATATCGATGGTGGATAATTTTTTATTTTTTTTTAAACTAGTGTTAGAGATGTGTGCATAAAAAATACATGTTAAGAAAAATTAACCTTTATATATATTATAAAAAATAATTTAAATTTGATACCTTGAGAAATACTTTTTGTTAAAGAAATATAATTAAGATCAATTAGGTCATTGTGTGAATATAATTTATTTATTTAATAAATAAAAGATGTTACTCCATATTTGAACTGTAAAATGTATGACAATTATATACTATAGAAAAATAATTAAATAATAATTAATTTAGAGATATAAAATAATTATTATATTAATTAAATTAGATATTAATAAAAGATTATTGATATTTAAAATAATTTGTATAAATAAATAAAAATTCTAAAATAATTTCTACATTTTTTAATTTATAAAATAATATCTAATTTAGTTAATATTAATTATTTTTTATTTTTAATTAATTATTATTTAATGATTTTTTTAGTAACGTATTATTATTTTTAAATTGTGAAGCTATTTTTTTATTAAGTTATAATATTAATAACCAATTTAATGTTAAATCAAGAAGTATTTTGTCATCAAATTACAATATTCAGGGACTTTCTTGCATTTTGCCCATTAAGAGTTTTCACTCTTTTTAAGAATCAAATTGATACCATCTTACATACTCGTAGTTTTGTGAATGTGTAATTTTGGTCATAAAGAATTTAATTGCAGATTTAATTTTCCAACGTTTACAAAATTAAAGAGTTTTGATCCAATAATAATATTCATTAAACTGATAACAAAAAAAAATGATGTGGGTATGAAAGTGATAACAGTGTCAACTATTCATACATAAGAGGTTAATGTTTAAGGTTAAGATTCACAACAAACTTTTAAAAAAATGTTATTCTAACCTATATACTAATATGTTTTGTTAATAATTAAATTATATATTAGTGATGGATAAAAAATATTTAATTTTAGTAAATTAAAAATTGATATATATAAAAAATAAAAAATTGAACGTACTGAAATTCACAAGAACTAAAAGTGAATATTAAGTGTAAAATAATATTTAATGAGAGGGTAACGTAGGTTTTGTTATAGGTTTTGAACGGAAAGTAGGTGTGAAGGAATCTTGAATTTGGGTGTGAAGAAGACCTAGGGTTAGGGTTAGGGTTAGGGTTAGGGTTAGGGAGATTTAGCATTTGACTACTTTTTTTGGGGGACATTCTCTCTGCTTTAACCTTCGGCTTAATTATGCAAATTTGTTGTTGAATCTCATTCCATAACCAAAAAGCCACTCATTACAAACCAATTATGTTCAAGAAGAAGAAATTAGTGATGCAAACTTTCTTTACCATTTCTTCAAACATTTTTTTTTTCCCAATGGGAGATTTTCCAATTGGAGAGGAGTAAGCAAAGTTCAAATTTGTCACCACAGGCCTGTTACAAATTCTATTAAATACATAGTCAAAAAAATACGTAATAAAAAAATCTAAAATAATAGTGTTATATATCATTTAAATAATTTTTTTTATTTTTTTTAACAAATTAAACTCAGATTTATTGATAAGTTTATTTAAATTTTTCTTTGGACTTCTTTATACTCTTAACTAAAAAGATAATAGTTAGAAAATAAATGGACATAAAGGTGATCTACAAGTTAGGATTATTCCATTCAATGTATGATTTGTTTTATTGTTTAGTGACATAATACTGTTGTCTTTAAAGATTATTTCTAGTGTATTAAGAGTGGTTGTTTATAAATTCTTTTTTAAGTTGAATTTCTAAACTATGCAAAACTTTTATGTCATGGATAATCTATTAAATTTTTGTTTTTTATTGATAAAAATAAATAAATAAATATAAAATAAAAATAAAAATTGTTCTATTTCGACGTAGATAGTATCATTAGGGTCCATTCACTGTATTTAAGATATTTTTCGCTTTGGAGATTGGTACCATCACGTCTGTTTTGAAAGTCGGTATTCTATCATGATTTTGTCTTTAAAAGACGCCTTCATAAGTTGAAGGAGGAAGGAGTATAAAAACTGTTATTCACATCTACTCTTGAAAAATATGAAACTATATTCTCCAATTATATTACAAAAATTATAATTTCTATATAGTTAAAAAAAAACACCAAATTAATCCTCAACTAAATGTGTCCCATACAATACTATACATCAAATTTTCTCTTTAAAAAGATAGATATGAAAGAAAAAAAAAGATTTATTTTTAATTAAACGAATTATTTATATAACATATGATCAAACATTGTTGTATATTATTGGATTCAGGCAGGACAGTGAATTCCACCTAACTAATTGGGTTTTGTTATTGTATTGGGATGTCTTCAAATTTGAAGACTAAAACTAAGTGATTAATCATAATTAATGTGAATCCATTTCTAAATTCATCTTATCATAAATCCCAATTGTGGTGTTGTGGGTTGGATGAAATATTAACATTTCGGTCCTATTAGTATAATCTAATGTGGAGAAAATTATTACATATTAATAAATTATTAAGATATTTTCGACACTTAAAAACTCATTTAATTAAAAGTTCATGGAAAAGTTATGATAACTGAGTGTCTTTTCAGACATATTTAACTCTACTAAAAGTTGAAACAACTTGTTTAGGACAAAAGACAAGAAAAGAACATTCCATAACACAAAAAAAAAAAAAACATTGGTATTAATTGCAAGATGATTGAGGTACAAAAACCAATTTTCAAATCACAATGTTTGTATGTTTTGTAACACATAATTACACCAATTCGATTTTTGGCATCGAGAGATTTCACCACAACATGCAACTTCCCAAACTTTATTCAAACAAACTTAATTTTAAAATTTGTATAGGATTTGGGTTATGGTTTTGCAAGTGGTTAGAGGGATCCAATTCCAAATATCCACCTTCACTCATAGGTAATATATATCACACATTTTTTACAATTTTAACTTACATATACAATTTTAATAAAATATTAAATTTTTAATTATATTTTATTACTATATTTTAAATTATTTAATTTTTATTTGAAAATAATAAAAATATTAACATTTAAAAATATATATGATGCAAAAATTATAAGAAAAATATAATGAGGCGAATAATTATACACACAGTTCGGAATCTGTTTAAAAAATTTAAACAATACTTATATCCTATTAAAAGAGTTATTTCTGGTCAAATAAGTATCTTTGTCATCTCACTGTCAAGAAAATTTATAAAATATAAAACTTAAATTCTAATAAAGTGTGAATAAAAAAGGTTAAAAATTATTTAAAGTTTTGCTGGTAGAATAGATGAACTGAGCAATGTCCTTTTGGGATAGGATAGTTTAAACGCAGACTTTTATGGTGACCAAATTGACCAGTGCTGGATTCTCCACTGAAGCCAATTCAGAGGGTTCTCTGATTAACTTTTCAGTTTTTCCAGTCTTACCCCAGACAAAAGTTCCATCGTCAAGAACAGTGCCTTTTTTCTTGTCTTCCAGATCATATATAAAACTTTTCTTGTCCACTATGGTGTCATTCATGTGCAAGCCAAACCAATTGCACTCCCATTATGTGTTTTTCTGTTTCCATTTCTAATCAAAATATTCCAAAGGACATGGATCGATCAGTGGAACCTTCCATGTACCAATCACAACACTTTTCTTGGACTAAACAAAGAGCCAGTGGACAACTTAACCCAGCAGCATCCCTAGGAATAAAATTCTTTTAGGGTCACTTCCAATAGGGTTAGGCTAAGGGAACAAGAGGCCAATCATCCTGCTATAATCTATGGCATTGCAATCATAGGGTGTTGAAGTGGTGCTGGTCAAAAGTTGGTGTTCAGAATCATTTGGGTGCATAACATCATAAATTTTATTACCATAATTCTCATGCTGCTCTTCCCATTAAGGGCATTGTCTCCCTCTATCTCCTATCACTTTCTTATCACAATAGGAAGCTGCATAGTCTATGCTTCCTTCTGCGGTCTTTCACTCTTTGTTTTTTCAAATTAGATGCTTTTTGCTTCCTTTGCTTTCTGTTTTTAACCTTTTGTTTTTGAATGATGCAAATTAGGGTTTTTACTTTTCTAGCCAGGATCAATCATGCACCCTTTGTTTACGATCACAGTTCATGAAAAGGGTGTGCAAGAAAGTTGAAAATGTTATATATTTTATGTGACAATGGATAGTCATGATATACTGATACCCTTTACAATGAGAAGCATCTCTTTTGCTCTGGCACTGTTACAATGAAATGCCATTCTTTAGGAAGAGAATATATATGAAACCAAAGCATGCATCTACTCAGTGTGCTGTTGTGTGTTCTTGATGTTCTTCTTTTTCTGATTTTGAATTTTCAATATAAAGTGATACTGTGTCGGCATCTGGTAGATGTAAGACTTATCTTCTATTCTTGTTGAGATACATATATTGTCCATGTTTGTGAGTGTTGCTGCCAAAATGGCAGCTTAACACATGTTACCTACTTTATGCCAGCCGTTGATTGTATATGGCATTAATCGGGGCACAATAATTCAGGCATTTTTTTAGTTGCCAATCAATTTGTGCCTTTATGCCCTCAAGAACAAAAGTATGCAACTCTTTATGCTTCTTTTAAATTCAAAACACAAGAAAAGGGAGAAAGGATACCTTTATCACATCTTTCAATTCAATAATTAACTACATATCTGTTATTTCAAAGACTAAAACTGAATCTAGCTTTTATGAAGATTATATACACTACAACTAAAAAAATATTAAATAAAAATTAATTTTAAAGACAAAAATTTATAATTACTATATTAGAGATTATTTTAGAGATTAAAACAATTTTTATTTATAAATTAGTTTCTATTAAATAGTTAATAAATTAATATTTAATTAGTTACCAAAGTTTTTATACCAAATTTAGAATCTAAATAATTGGTAGTTAAAACCTTAATAACTAATTAGATATTAATTTAGAAATTATTTAACAACAATAAAAACTAATTTAAAAACTTTTTTTTTATTTTCTAAAATATCTTTAATTTAGTAGCTATAGCAATTAATTATTATTTTTTATCTAAAATTAGTTTCTATTTAATATTTTCTTATGATATATAAGAAAATCAAAAGGGTTATCTTTGTTTTACTATTATATTACTACTACTATCATATATGTGATATTATACCATACTATGAGACATGTATTTCATATGATAAACAATTATACTTAATAGTGTATATATTATGAGAAACCTTTGTTATAAATTTTTGAAATGGTTGTATATAATTCAAATCGAAAACTTTAAGTAAACTAAAAGAATCCCTGTATTGCATTTTAAAAGAACTTTACTACTAATTATTAAACATTCACAAGTAATCGCTACAATAAAATCAATTTTAAAAATAAAAAAAATTAGTTATATTTACTAAACTTAATACTATTATAAAGAAAAAAAAATTATTGGTATATAAAATAGTTTTTATTATTAATAAAATTTATAAACTAACTTTTAAATTAATATTTATTTAATTATTAATGTTTTAAGTATTAATTTTAGAATTTAAAGTAATCGTTAATTAAATTATTAGAAACTAATTAAATATTAATTTAAAAATAATTTTATAAATTTTATTAACAATAGAGATCATACTAATAATTTTTTTAGTTTCTAAAATAATATTTTTCGTTCTTAAAATTATTTTTCATTTAATGATTTTTTTTTCAGTTAATGTTTTCCTAATTAGTCCTTAAGTAAGTTTTTAAAATACAAGTTATTGGATAAAAATCGTAATTCTAAATAAAGTCTCCCTAAAAATGATTAGCTATTTTTTTAAAATAAATTAGTTATCGATAAAGTTTGTAAATATTTATCAATGTATCAAAAGTGGTGAATTAGGTTTTGTTTCCTTAAATTTGTGTTAACAAACATTTGTATTCGAAAATCGAAACGCTTTGAAGTGTATTATTATAATAGATTATTAAGTGACGGCGTAGATGAAGAATGGGAAAAGTTGCGTTTGAAAATTGAAATGAATGAGAAGCAGCAGAGTGGTTGTAGGTAGGGTTATTTTTATTCTGACCTCATTTAATATGAGAATCGCGCTTTGTTAAAGAGAGATTGCATATGAGCTTAAGCACAACCCAAAGGACATTTGTCTTCCACTCCACACTTGAGTTTCTTGTGTGCTAAATCATCATTTAGACTAAGATTTGACACCACTAAAGAGCCAAAACATTAAATATATGTTAATTAATTAACTACCTTTTATGTTTGGAATTTCTTTGACTAATGTTTAATTGGAAGACTGAATTCCACTTTACGAAATTGCTAAATTGAATTAATGAAACGATGATATATAACGATAATAATAATTAAATAATCAAGTGACAATTGAGTGTATAATTTATAATTTGAGTCATCTATGTATGGCCTAAATTTATAGTTTATATTTTGACCATGTATATACACATATTCGAAGACTAATAAATAATTTGATCTTTTAAGTATTTGATTAAGAATTTAATTCTTAAATATATATTTGTCTCATGAATCGTAATGCAATATCTCAAGAGATTAATTATTTTTAAGATATTTGTAATATGACTATAATATCATCACATAAAATATTAAAAACAGGTTTACAAAATTGATAGTAATTCAAGGAAAAAAAAAAAAAATATATATATATATATATATATATATATATATATTTGAAAATGAATATTGAATAAAGGGTAAATTATTGAAAATAAGAGTTAGCGTACGGTTTTGTATAAATAAAAATAATAAATACATAAATTATTTTTCAAACCGATTTCATTTAAAAAAGTTCCAGGTTATCTATATATCTATAATCTAGGTGATTGATAAAGTGGACCTTCACTTTGAAGAAGTTGGTTGAGTTGATGATTCTTTATAAAAAAAATAGTTAATTTTTTATTATTATATTATTTGAAGGATGTAAATTTACAATAGTAATGTAACATAAATATTCCTACTCACAAACTAAGTTTCAACTGTTAATTATAATAAAGTAATTTGGATTTCAAATGTGCGAGAAAATTAATAATATTATACTATAAAAAAGTTATTAAATAAAAATTAATTTTAAAAATAATAATAATTAGTTACAATATTAACTAAATACATACAAAATATATATATATATTAAAATAATGTATCATCTCTTTATATAATTATACATTCCCGTGTAAGGTATATAGATATAAATAAAGATGGAGATCTACTTACTTTAATCTAGGAAATTTAGAAATCCAACCGTTAAATATATAATAATATTTATATTAACGATCATATTGAAAACATTTCGATAAATTAAAAAGTTGTAAGTCTGTAATCCTATAATCAGAAAATATTATATTATATTATGTAAAGTAAATATATAGAGATAAATTAATTGATAAATATCAAATTCATTTTAAGTTATGTCAAATTTTATATATTTAATCTATTTAACATGAGCTCTCAATGTAATGGTTCAATTAATAAAATTTAATATGTATAAATATTAATACTAGAAGAATAAATTAGGATTGAGAAATTGAATCAATTTTTAGAACTTAAAATATTTTTTTAAAATCTTTAAAGTAATTACTTATTTGAAAGGTAAATAGAACCTATTTATTATTAAAATAAATAGATAAAACAAAGGTATACGAAAATTACATAAATATGCTTATCTTATTAAATAAATAAATTTTAAAATAAAATTATATTTATGTTTTTTAACTTTTGTCTTTGACTTTTTGGATTACACAAACTAAATACTTCTATTATATTCACTCGCTTAAGTTTTTAAGGTTAATTTTTGTATCTAAGTTTTGGAGGTATATACAAAAACACTCTAACACTTAAGTTAACCGTGGATATGCGTAAGTCATAGATGTTGTTGTTAGAGAATAACCTTTTACCTTTGAAGTTATCATCTATTATATAGTTTTCTTAAGGACCTTTTTCTCCGTCAGAAGAATTATTTCAAACTCGTAAAGATTAATGCTAATTTAATCTTGCTTAGAAAATGATTAATTACTTAGATTATAATTAATTATTAGTCATTATTATGATTTTTCTTTATAGAGACAAAACCGAATCATTTCTTAATGAAACTGACAATATTAAAATAAATAGACAGAACATAAATATAAAAAATTATATAAATTTACTTATCTTATTAAATAAATAAATTTATATTTATCTCTTTACCGTTGTCTTTGATTTTTTACACATAAACTAAATACTTCTATTCTATTATATTCTCGCGCGCGCAAGTTTTATGTTAATTTTTGTGTCTATTATTTTTTCTTAAAACGTTAAAATGATATTACTATAAATATTCATAATCTAAATAAGGTTCTACACACTTTACTTGTATATATAAAAAAAATTGCATACATAACAAGATTGTGTAAAAAAAATAATATGAAAAAGTACGTTCCAATCAATGAATAAAGTTGTAGAGTTTTTACTAACATTTATTATATTCATGATATTTTCCAAGATAATGGTGCATTCTTGGGAGAGAAAATTGAAAACCATAATAATTTTGCTAAAAAAAATCATCATTTCGTATCTTTAGTAGAAAGTCACTTAAGGGGGGGTTTAATTGTGTACACTGATGTACCCATTACATTGGACAAATTTATCTTTAAATAATTTTAAGAAATTAAAATTAATGTTAAGATAAATTTAAAGCAAAGATTAGATAAATTAATTATATAAGAGAGCTTATCAAAATTAAATTCGCTAACTTTTGATTTATAATACTAAAGTAAAAGATTAGTCAAATGTTTAATTATGCCTCTCCATCGTATAATTCCTTTCCACACTTTCAAAAGGTTGAATGTATAAAAGCATAATTACTGCTTTTGTTTAAAATCATGTCATGATTATGGAATAAGATTTGTTTTAAACGCACACGCTTACACTAATCAATTGGTAAATCATAACTTGCATATATATATATATATATATATATATATAGTGGTGCAAGTGTGCAACTACAACTAAACTAACCAAGTCCAACAACCCAATTTCATGTTTGTCATCTTAGATTCCATGAACACTGACTTATTGATAAATTTTATTTAATTAAATATAAAAAAAAAGACAAAAACAAAATATTATCTGCACTTAATATTACAACGGAGCCTGAACTTTCCTATGCCTCTTTCAGTGTTCTAAATCTCAAAAGCCACCATACTGAAACTGAGTTCCTCCATAGCTTCTCAAATATTGTTCTGCTCCCGCTGTTGCATCGTCTTGTTCTTCATGCAACCGTAATTCTTCAATCTACGCGATACAAACATGAATTGTCATTGTAATACTAATATCCTAATTAATTGTATTATAAAATGTACTTAAGCCTAATTCAATTTTATAAAACCGGTTCATAGGTTAGGTTTACCACTTATATACTATGAAAGATTCTAATCTCTAGTCGATGTGGGATTTCGAACAAATTGAATACAGTTTCTAAAAGAAAAGAAAGTTAAGAAGTAAAATGAGTTATTTTCTCGTATAAATTAAATTTAACTTATATAGACGTAAACTTTTAGAGAGGTTAGATGAAAGTTAAAAGTGGAGAAAAGAACAAAAATGCTACAAATATTTACCCAGAAATCAACATCATCTTCGTCTCGTGCTGAACATGAAGCCTTGGGAGTGTCGACTGCTTCATCGTTGCGAGCGAATCTGCCACGTATGCGTGGTCGATTATCTGCTAGTGTCTTTCGGCATGCATACTGTTACCACATAATAAAAACAAACACTGATGCATTAATTCAGACCTTTCTTTTTCTCCTTCTATTACTATCTTAATCAAACATATTTAATTGCAAGAAAAAAGCATGACGCAGTCACTTCATGCGTTGGAACATTATTGAGCCACAATTACAAACTTATTTTTTGTCGTGTGCAGAAATCAGATTTTGTTTCTGTATTATATTAAACATCTTATGAACTACAGTGGTGTCAACAATATGCCTTATTCTCTCTGCAATTTCATTTCACAAACTTTTATTAAAAAACAATGGTGTCTGTGAAGCAAGTTGAAATTATTAAAAGAATAGTGTTTGTTACTCTTTCCCCACCTTAATGGTCTTGTTGAAATTCCTCTGGTTTCTCTTGGCTCTGTATTTAGAGATTCTTTCTTTTCTCTCTTCCGCACTGTAACGCCCTACTTTGAAGTTCGATTCCTCCAACAACGGTGCCTCCGTTGGAGACATGCGATTTTCCTTCATGTTCTGCAGATAAAACCAACCTCAATCAGACCAACTTTAAGAGGAAAAAAACGGAATAAATTAAATAAGATGAAAATAATGACAATCATATATCATTGTTAAGAATAGAATTTGTCTAAGAGAAGAAAATCTTAATGTTGTTGTTTTTACCTGCAAATCTCCTGTACTGCAAACCCTTCTCATTTGTCCAGTGAAGAGAGTGTCTTCTGGGGAACTCAAGTCATGCCTTTGAAAGTTTGGAGAGTCCACAAGAGTATCACTGTAAGGCTGTGACAGAAAACCAGGTTTTCCTTCAAAGGAGTTGCTGCTGAAGCTTCTGTGCATGTACTTGGAAAAATTTTCAGCACCACTGTAACTGTGAGGAAGGAGTTGTTGAGCGTAGACACAATCAATACCCAATTGGCGTTCCTCAGTCTTCACTTCAGTCCCATCAAAAGCTGAGAAACTTCCAAACTGGTTCGCCAAGTTTTTCCCATTTGACAGAGGCTGCACGCGATTGGCATGGTAAAGGCTGAGGCTTTCCAAGTGGGAACTTGGAGGGGAGAAAGAGAAGAAAGAAGGGGAAAAAGGGTCGAGAGAAGGGAGAGAATTGGAGTTGGAATTGTGGTGAGCTACGTTAGGGGGAGAATTGGGGAAGAAAGGAAAAGAGTCGGAGAGAAAGGGAAGGTCCCCAACTCCATCAGAGGAGAGAAAGTCTGAGTTTGAATGTGTGTGGAAAGTGGTTTCATAAGAGTAGAGATCAGAAGACATAGGAGCGAAATTCGTGGGAGAATTGAACCTATGAATCAACTCCCAAAACACAAGAGAATTTTTTTAGTGAAACAACATAAAGAATGATAAATCGAATTAGTATTTTCTTCTTCTTCTTCTTCTTTTGTTGCTGTTTTGTCTATGTATCTGTTTCTGAGATTGCACTTGTAGCTTTGAAAGATGAAACAGAAGGCATTGAACAACACGACAAAGTTTCTCTCTCTTTGACGAAGTTGTCCACCACCACAGGTTGCGAGTTTCATAGCAGTGCATTCATATTTATAGTAGGGAGAGGTACATTTTTTTTTTACTTTACTTTTATTATATCACTTGTTACACTTTCTTTTTTTATACACATTTAAATTCACCTCTCATGAATACGCAATTTTTGGTCATTGTAACAAAAATAATTGTACGATTATCCTATCAGATTTTGAAAATTATACAATTTCGTATGATTGTTAAAGAAACTGCATGCTTATAAACTATAATATTGTAAAGTAATAGTAACATAAAAGTTTAGTAACAGATGTCAATAAATATAATCTCACCTTCTATATGAGCTAAATTATATCATATAATCAATTTTGTAAGACTGAAATAGATTTCCAATTCACTTTTAAATACATGATTTTTTTTCCAATTGAAAACAAATTATTCATGTCTGTTGATAATTATTGTTCTATAAGATAACCTTAATAAATGTACCAAACTTTATTATGAAATATAATGACATGTGAAATAGGTTATTTACATTTTATATACTTTTTTTTGTCTCTAAACCTTACAACCTAGTTTTGTCCCTGTAAACACAGGTGTGTAAATGAATGAGCATGTGATGCTAAAAACGAGTTTGCCTCCAATGGTTGAAGCTTAAGAAACTCACTTTTAACAAGAATCACCCTCTTAAAGAATAGTGATAGAGATTGCTTGAGGCTTAGTTTTATCAAGGTTTTCTCAAAGCAAATCTACCTTGCAAATTTCTAACTTTCTCCTTCTTCTTTTTCTTGATAATGTTTAGTATTTACCCTTACTTCACTAACTAACCTACAACATTTTTATGGAAAACCTTTAGTTCTCTTTCTTTTTATATTCTCCAAGGTCTATTGGTTTTGGTTGGATCCTTTTAAATTCATCTGTTCACCACCAAATAATTAGCACACGGAAAACACGAACTTTACGTGAATTAATACTACAAGAAAATTATGAAATAGAAACCAATTTTTAGAGACTAAAATAATTAGTTGCAATAATAACTAAATTAGAGACCATTCTAGAAACTAACAAAAAAAATTGGTTTCTAAATTAGTTTATATTATTGTTAAATAGTTTATAAATTGATATTTAATTAGCAATCAATGTTTTAGAAACCAAATTTAGAAACTAAATAATTGGTAGTTAAAACTTTGGTTGCTAATTAGATACTCATTTAGAAACTATTTAACAATAATATAAACTAATTTAGAAACCAATTTTTTATTTAGTTTATAAAATGGTCTCTAATTTAGTTACTATTGTAACTAATTATTTTGGTCTCTAAAAATTGGTTTCTTTTTTATGATTTTCTTATAGTGTAAATATTTTCTTAAGTAAAAATAAAACTATGCAAGATAAGTTTTTCTAGGGAATTAATATTTTTATCTAGAATTTAATTCAATCAAACTCAAATATAATTAAATTAGATGGGATTATTTAACCGCGTACTTTTTAAAAAAATTATTTATTATTAACAAATATTTCAAAAATAAAATATGTTTAAATGTTTTTTTAGTAATTATAAAATAACAATAGGATTAAAAAAAAAAAAATACACTCAGTTCCATCTAATTCGGCTACTAACTAGGTCATCTTTGTCTATACAGGTACAACATATATAAATAAGATTTATGTAATAAAACATCTATCTCTTTGTTTTAGCACCCATGGCTTGAGTGTCTTTCAATTGAGCATTCATCACTCAAGTATTTCTACGATGTTTGAAAAATGAATTTGTTGTGTTTATTCAACAAATTTTATATTAGTATGAACTTACTCTTTAATCGACGCTTGAGCGACCAACTATCGTTTAAGCGTTCCAACTTGGTTGCATTATCTAAAAAAGTCTATCATGCACCATTGTCCCAAATATTGCTTAAGTATCCAACACAACTTTAAACAATATCCTTCTATAAGAAGAAAAACTTTCTCAACCTCTTTCATACTCAAGCTACGAGCTTTTACTTAAATTAATTAATATTTTAAATATTTATTGTCACTTAAACTATGATAAATACTAAAATAAATTACCAGTTCGATGTTTTTTCAATGAGAGACATCACTTGAATAATATTAAACCCAAAAAAACTCTCATTCTCATAATTCAATGAAAAAAAGCAACAAAAACATCAATCAACCTATATTCTAATTTGTCAAATACATGATTTTGATTATTCTCAACCTCTAATTTAATCTTTCACGACATGTATAATTCATACCATTTCAAAACATATAACACTTTCAAAAATCCAAAAAATTGTAAGAAAGCTTCTCAAGTTACTAATCCATATTCCAACATCTCTCTTTATAAACCATCAAGATAGAAGAAGAAAATAAAATCCTCTTTAGTAACAATTAGATCGTTCATCCAAATTCAAAATTATTTTTTCTATTGATATCTTTATTTTAGAAGTTCTTCAAAAGATAATTTGAGAACACGAAAGCAATCAAATTTATTTCAAAACTTAAAAAAAAATTAGAGAACCTGAGCTACAAAAAATAAAAGAGAAACATTTATCCTCAATTTATATATTTTATATTCTTTATTAATTTAAATTTGATCTTTAATCAAAACTGAGATTTCCCCATAACTTATTATATTTATAAAAAAAAACTTAACAAAAGATAGTTTTTAATAACTAAGAAAAGGAATATAAATGTAAAAATAAAATTATATACATGTATTTTTAATAGTCCGTATTTTAAAATTTATATTCTTATCAACATCAAATTCTCCATTATTTTCTTCGAAGAAAGCATGTGCATTACAAAAGTTGAAATTTACCTTTGATTTGTGTATTATAGTTTTTGTATCACACTATAATTTTTCAATGATTTTTGGCATTTTCATACGTTTCTAAATTATATTACATATCAATGTATCTATACAAAACTGAACCATCCAATTCAATTAAACTGCATTTAATCTTTAATAAAAAAAAAGGTATTTAATCGCAGAATAAAAAAGGACAGAATAAAAGGAAACCGTGTTTAATGGAATGAGAAGAGTGTACGATGTTCGTTCTTTCAAAAGATTGTGTCATATTTTCATTCTATTTTTTAATTACACAACTCTTTATTAAATAAACAATTCAAAACAATTTTTAAACACTCTTAATATTTATAATTAGATAATAATATTAAATAATTAACACTTTTAATATATTCCTTAAAAGTATATTTTTTCAAAATTATTTTCCAATAATTAAATTGAAATATAATTAATAATTATCAATATCATATTTTTTCTAAATCGTATTCGCTATAACTTTTCATTATTTGTTGCTGTCTATTAAAAATGCTCTTGGTTACACTTTCGTCTTTTTTTCTATATATATTTGATTCTTGAGACTGTTTCATAAAGTATATAGTTAAAAAAGGTAAGTGCAAATAACTAGTAAAGAAAGAATACGTACGTGCAAATAACTAGTAAAGAAAGAATACGTACGTGAAAATAACGAATAAAACGATTTTACTACGCACGTCAGAATCAATTACATTTTTTTAAATTATATATTAATTATTATTATAAAAATAATAATAAGTATGATTTATATTTGTACTATACACAACTATACCATCTTTATATTACATAACAATATAAAAAATACGGTCGAATAGATCTTAAAATTTCGATACCATACTTGTTTAATAATAAGATTAATTTCTAATTATAATGCACTTAGTGTTATACTAATACAAATTAACTATCTTATATATATATTAATTCATGTCCAGAAATCCAGAGATTTATAAACATAACTTTATAAAATGGATTAACAACAACTACATGTTCATCAATACATAGAGTTAACATAATTTTATAAATGAATTAACAAAGTCTACGTATAAATATATTTTAATAGTATTTATCCTTTTCAATTATAAAAAAACTTGAATATTAGAACATATTTTACACCCCATTCTATATAGAAAGAGACCATCAACGAGAAGATATTAAAAAACAAATTTGTATTGATACAAAATCAATAATTAAATAAGAATATAAATGTAGAGAATAAGTTAGAAAGTAAAAAGTATATATGAAGTCGGTGTTTTATACGGTAGGACACGTATCCGTGAAGTGTTTTTTAATTTAAAAAATATTTGTTAGATTTCTAACCATTGTAGTACGGTTCTAACACAATTTCAAAAAAAAAAATACATTAATTTTTTAAAAATTTAAATTTTATTGTATAAATTATTATTATAATTTTAAAATAAGAAACAAATAAGTGTGAATCAATCATAAAATACATGTTTCTGTTCCAAAAAATAATTTAAAAGATAGTTATACACATAAATTTTTTATTATATAATATATAGATTCATATTTTTTTTTATTTAAATTTTTTACTTATTTTTAGTTGGCTTACGAGGGTCAGCTACAGGTATGATAGACGAATGAAGCAAGCAACGAGTCCATAGACCAATTGAAGTTTGGTTGCTTGAAGCTTGAACGCTCCCAATCTTCTCTTCTCCCTCTTACGCAATATCACTTTCATTTCCTTCTTTTTGCCCTCAAACGCAACCAAATTTCGTCCTCGCTGTTATATATTTCGTCTACACATTTCCCCAAGTATTTGATCTAGGGTTCTTGCCACTGTGCTCGTCAAGAAGAAACCACTCGTCATGGCGTCGCAGCAGCAAATCGAAAAGATGCAGGCACGGCAGAATTTCCGGAATCTATGGCACAGCAATCTCATGAGTACCATTCAGGCCGATACTCCTTGTAAGGACTCTCTCCCTCTCTCTCTCTCTCACACACACACACTTTTCTAATTTCGCTTTTTATCTTTAGACTGATGTCGTCTCCGACTTTTGATTTTGCGCAGATTGTTGCTTCTCCTTGTGGTGGTATGTGATCTGGAACTTTCTTTTACCTAATCGATGTTTTTGTCCAATCTTGTTCTCTAGATCTAATGATTGTTCTTTTTGCTCTGTTTTTTTCCTCGATTGGACGCGGAAGCGATTATTTCATTTTCAATTTCGCTGTTTATCGTATTCGAGTTGTAGATCTTGGATTGACGTTGACTTGCATTGACTGACAAAGTAGTTTAGATTCTACTTAAAATAGTTTCCGCTCACTGTTCAAATTGATCTGTGTTATTATTTGTTTAACTATGTACTTTTAAATATATGTGAATCTGATGAAGAAAACATGAAATGCATTCGTATTCTTGTTGTAGGACATAGACTATGCTTATTCCTAGTGGTTTAAGATTGTAATGAACTGTCAAAAGAGTTGGTGCATTTAAAATGACTATAGGGGAGCGGGTGCTCAGACTCCGGCTTTTGTGTACAATAATATCCTGGATGATGGCAGGAGTCTGGTGGGGTCCTTGGCATTAATGTTCTGATTTTTGCCAAACCTCCACAACAGAGGAAGGGTTCTATGAGAATTCAATCAATCTAACAAGTTATAACAGAGTGTGATGGTATTGAATAAAGTGTTACGGGAAATATGTCATACTGCCTCGATTGATAAATGTTGAGATCTTTATTTTGGTTGTGTATTATTGCACACTAGTTTGTATCCCTGATGAAACTTTGTTACCGTCTAGGATCTGTTGTGTCTCTGTAGCCACTAGCCAGTTGATAAATGTCTCACTGGTTTTTTTATTGTACTGTGCTCAATGAAGTCGGTCGTCTCTTTGAGTTTTTTTAGTTGGATTGGATCATAATATAATTTATGTAGATTTTTTGCCTTTAAACTTCCTCATGAGTACAGTTATTAAGGCTTTAATAAGTAAACACGTTCCTCATGTTAGATTCATATTCATTTTTTATCAGAGAGCAGGCCATGATGTAACTGTGTTGTATGGTCTGGCGTGTACTTTAAGCTGGTTTCCATTTGCTAGTATGAGTTCGTACTTAAAATTTATCTATGATTAGCTTGTATAACCTGTCCCTAAACTTGATCTCTTATTTGTGTGTTTGTTATTTAATGACCGGATTCATGATTTTTTTTAAAATCTACAACAATGCACTCTTAGTTGAATCACAATTTGAACTGGTCTACATTTTAGGCATGAAGTGAATTTATTTTCTTCAGTAATTAATCTAATTTTCTTTTGCCCCATCACAGTGCACCTTGTGTGTCTTACCTTCTTCGTAAACGAGCTCTTTATGATGACATGTCAAGGTAATTGATTGATTTTTTCCAACATTCCAAAATAATTTTACATGGTCTGTTTGTGTGATATATCTGTCGTATTATTTTTTCCAGATACACATGCTGCGCTGGTTACATGCCCTGTAGTGGTAGGTGTGGAGAAAGTAAATGTCCTGAATTTTGCCTTTGCACTGAGGTATAGAAATGTGAACCTGTTTCCTTACTTTTATATCTACCTGGTATGGTGGCAGCATGTCATCTCTCTCTATCTGTCAGTTTGGTTGTGATGCCTTAACCATTGCATGATATTAGTCCAAGTTTACAACACATAATGGAATATAACGTATAATAATTGTTGAAGACTTGAAATATGATTTAGGTATGAATTAATATAAAAATAAAGCGCATTGCAGGATTTTATGGTTAGGCTAATAAATTGTTTCCAACTTTTGAGAGTAGCCTTGTTACTACTGTTATCTTGCGTTTGGAATCATGAATGTGATATTTGATAAAAATGATTAACTCTTCATGGTGAAGGGTAAAAAGGATACCATCAAAGGAAAATCCGTTGATCTCTCCTTGATATGTGGTGAAGCTAGGCACTACGCAGATTTTAGATGCAGCTTTAGTAGCAATAAAGGTAGTTGAATATTAAGGTTGAATTAGTGTAAATGCCCCTATACTAATCAGGATTTTTAAATTAAACTTTATAAATTTGAGGATCCATTGAAATTTCCAAAATTTCTAAGTGGACCTTACTTAATAGTGTCTACTGGTAATTATCCAATTAGAAATTTTTGAAACTCTAGGGACTCAGTTCCAAACTTGTAATATAGAGATCTTATTCTGAAAATTTAACCAAGATTTTAAAATAAGGAAGCTCTGATTTTGAAAATGGTTATGATCAAATAAAAAAGCAGCTCAATTTCTTAACATGGTTCAAGATAGCAATGCCCTTCTTCAAAATGGAAAATGTGGACCCAGTGGTGTGTGTCTTCACCAGTTTGTCTTTGTTAATGGTGAACTGAAGCCTTTGTTATCGTCAAAAAGAACTTACGTAGGGGTTGCTATACTAAGTAAGCTGTTGATTCCTTTTATTAAGTTAAACAAAAATTCATGTATTTGTAACTGTTCCTTTCATTGTAAGTTGTTAAGTTAGTGTATAGTTGAAAAAATTGAAAATGTACTGAAACTAGATTTAGAGCAAAAGATAACTGCTTTATTTAAATAATGGGTGTTAAAAAATATAAAAAAATAGCATTTTGAACAATTATAAATTGTTATTTGCAATTAAATAAATGTCGTGCAGGATTACTTTGGAGTTTGGGTCTTGAATTTTGTGATTGTTTCGTATAGCAAGCTATGTTTATTGATATATGTATCGTTGTTTCAGGTTTTCCTCTGCTTTGGAAACTCAGTTGCCTCAACTCGCTTTCTATTGCAAGATGAATTTAACATTCAAACTACGCAATGTGATAATTGCATTATTGTATTCTCCCTCTCTCTCTCTCTCTACTTGTCTCTTGCATTCACAGCCAGATACATGCAAATATATATTTTTCAATATAGTCAGTTAATTACATGTATATCTTCTTCTATTTAGGGTTTCATGTTTTGCCTTCAACAAATTGCATGTATATTCTCTATTGTTGCCATGATTGTTGGAAGTGAGGAAATTCAAGAGGCTTCTCAGTTGCTATCTTGTTTGGCTGACTTTGTGTACTGCACGTAAGGCTTCCTCTTCTCTCAGAAGTTTCTATTAGTTGTGCACATTATATCGGAAGCAGTTTTGTACTAAATATATTTTTCTTTTTATTTGTAGGGTCTGCGCATGCATGCAGGTAAGTGCGTTGATTATCTCTGAAATGGTGAATCACGATGTCGTACGCATGAAAATTGTCACTTGAGAGCAAATTTTGTTTGCAGACTCAGCACAAGATTGAAATGGACAAGCGAGATGGGAAACTTGGACTCCAACCAGCAATGGCAGTGCCCCCTGTTCAGCAGATGTCACGCATTGATCAACAAGTTCCTCCTTCTGTTGGGTATGCACCACAACCTGGATATGCACCACAACCGGCTTACGGACAGCCCTATGGTTATCCACCTGCCGCACCACCCTCTCAAGGATATCCAGCTCCTGGATACCCCCCAGCTGCTTATCCCCCTGCGTCCTATCCTCCACCAGGGTACCCCCCATCTGGCTACCCTAAGTGATTACTTTAGCATGCATTGTTTTCTCTACAGCGCCAATTGATTGGTTCATAAAACAATCGCGCATATTTGTGGTGAAATGCAGTAGTTCCATTTGTTAATTATTTTGCATTTCCACTGACAAGTTTTGTGACTTGACACATTATAATTCCTGTCGTGATGTCCAGTCTCATACTTAGACTTCTATTTGTATATTGTTCTCATTGGTGTTCATAAATAGTTCACTTTAGCTTGTTATGTGCAATATCCCTGTATAATGCACTGTTCCAAATATTTTTTAAAAACAATTCGTGATTAAATATAATGGACTCTGGGCTATTAACACAGTCATACATGATAGGCCCGAGAGGAAGGACTCACGGCGCTTTCGTCAATTAGTTTTCAGTACCTTGTTGCTAATATGATTTTGGTGATAATAGTTACTTGTGAGTCGGCCACTTTTCTTAAATAGCGTATCCGTGTTGGATATATATATCGGTGTCGACACTCGTAGGACACTTATTGGTGAAATGTTCAATTCAAAAAATATTTGTTAAATTTTTGAAAATTCTAGTACGGTTTTAACACAATTTTAAAATGTATAAATACAATAATTTTTCAAAAACTCAAATTTATTGCATAAATTTTTATTATGATTATAAAAATAAGAAACAAACTATTTTGAACCAGACATGAAAAAATATCTTCCTGCATCCAAAAGAATTTGTAACATACTTTTGTATATAAATATTTATTTTTAATTTACATAATTCAAAATTATATAAAATATAAATTTGTGTTTTCGTGTCTTATATTTTAAAGATTATACATATTAGATATATCTGTCTTATATAGGATTAAACACAAAAAAAAAACCTTCAGGTTGAGGAAGCCTATATTATTAGTTTCACCTATTTATTTATTATAGTCCTTTTCAATTCTTTAGTTTAACTGTTTTAAAGTCCGAAGACTTGAAATTATATCTGTAATGTTTTATAGATATATTTATAAACAAGACTTTAACCGGAACGATGAGTACAAGGGTTAATGGGTGTTGTTTATTACATAAATTACTTCTGATTTTCTAATTACTGATATTAAAAGATAAGAAAATTTCAGTAAACAATTATTTATTATATAAAAATGAATACAAAATGTATATGGATTCTCATCTTGTCACGATAAAAGAAATGGGAATTTCTAAAGCAAAACTAAGCAAACAATAATTTTTATTTTTTTTAAAACATCAGTCAGATTTGAAACAAAATGCTATTAGTTACTGGATATAATTACTTCCTCTCTCAAAAATAACAATTTAATCTTATGAAACATCTTATTTATTTAACTAAACATGTAACAACTAAATTCAAATAAAATAAAATTTGAATTTATCAGAAATAGTTTAAATTTGAGTTTTAAAATTTAAAAATATAATTTAAAAACTTGATTAAAAAATAAAGTGTGTACTAATAATAAAAATATTTTTTATTTTATATATAACTTATTGTATATAATAAATTTATTATTTGTATAATAATTATCTTAAGATTATAAAACTAATCATGTAACTTATATTTTTTTTCTTTATCTCACTTTATTTTAATAATTGTACTTTTTTTTTCTTGTGCTATACAATCATGATATTTATATTGAATAAAAGACTTTGTTTACTTATAAATAAGGATGGAAATGGGTCAATGGCTATTGGTGACTATAATTTCATAAGTTAACATTTTAAAATGTCAATTACATTATTAATTTTATTATAGAATCTATTATTTTTAATAATGATTATTATTATATATATTATCTATCAAACGTGTGAGTTTGTCAAACTTAGTAAACTTTATTTAAAGCTCCATTTTTTATTAAAAAAAACTTTTCAAGAAGTCAACATCTTTATTTTAATAAATGAATTGCGTATTAAGTTGTATTGTAGTATTCTTATTTTTCTTAGAAAAGGTGTGCTGAAGGGTTTATTCAGTTATAATTTAATAATGTAAGTTGGAAATAAATGTTAGGCATTATAAGATAATATAATATTAACATTTTAAGGAATTAATTTGATGTTTACTAAATTCTGATAAGATGAAGTGGATAAATTTATTGAAGGGTAAAAAAAGACTTTGAATATGTAATTAACCTTTTGTCACTGAACGTAAGCAGTTGTCAAATAATCTTTTCCTTATAAGATACTAATTTACAACTAAATTTTCGGTTCCTCTTTACTCTCCTTCCTCTTCCGGATTTGTATTTTAAAATATTTTAGATTTAAATTTGTATAATAGATTTTTAGATTTTATTTTTTAAATACTTATCTAATTAAATTTTTTTTTTTGAAATTTTATTTCTATAACTCACAAAATATATTTCAAATTTTATATTTTGAACTATATTTTAAAATCTATAACCTTAACCCATCAAAAAAAATAAATTCATTATCTAACTTTAAACATCAAATAGTCTTAAATTTGACATACAAACATTATAATTCAATGAACTATTTTGAACTATTTAAATATTTACCTACTTAGTATGTGTATGCGTGTGACTGTGTATGTGTGTGTGTGGGTGTGGGCAAGGAAATGTGTGTGCGTGTGTCAAACTCCATTATTTTAGTATAAGTCAACAAATATTTCGAGTGGATGAGGATAGGGAGTGTGTGGAAGTGTGGGTGTAGATGAGGGTGTGAGTGTGTGTTTTAAACTCCATTATTTTGCTATAAGTCAACAAATATTTGGAGTGTGTGGAGGTATGGGTGAGGTGTGTGAAGGTGTGAGTGAGGGAGTATGTACTTGAACGTGCGTGTGTCAAAGTCTATTATTTTATTATGAGTCAATAAATATTTGAAATATGTGGAGGTAGGTATGGGAGAGTGTGTGTAAATGTGTGGATGGAGGTGGGGAGTGTGTGCTTAAGTGTGTCAAACTCCATTATTTTATTATAAATAAACAAATATTTGGAATGGAAAACCTTGTTATTGTTATTATATTAAAAATATCAATCACTTAAATAAATTTGATATCATTTTCAAAAAAAAAAAACTTATGATATTATATTTATTATTTTTTACTTATGTTGAGAATTGAATATAGACTTTGATAGGTTTTAGCTACACTTATACTAAGATTTTTAAGACTAGAGACAAAAAGGAAAATAGATGTATTAAAATTGAATTTGTTTGCTTCATTTATACTTGCTACATCCATAAATAATGATAACTTGGATAAAAAAAAAAGTTTTTTTTTCTATGGTGAAAAATAAAAATAGGTTTCACAGATCGTTTTTAAAATATATGAAGACATGCCAACTTCCTGATTTAATTATATTGATTAATATTTTTAAAGGTTTTTTCTTTTTCTTAAGATAGTATTTAGTTACTTTCTATATACTTATATAGTTTATCAATTATTATTATTATTTTTAAAATGTTTTAGGTTTAATTTTGTATTATGTTTAATTTTTCATAAGAAATTTCTTCTCCTATACCATGCTATATGGTTTCTTAGGATTTGAACATCCAATATATTCATAAAATAAATCCACAACACAATAATAATTGCTCCATTTATTAACTCACTCTTCAGCTTTTTCAAATAAATAATATTCAACCATTTTAGATAGTAAAATTAAATCCAGCTATTCAGCACACACCAATTTAATCTAATCAATCCAAAGAATGCAACCACAAAATATATTCACTTGAGTCTCATTGTCCAATGAACAATAAATACATAACATTTAGTAGAGGTAACACGATGGATGTAACCAAAAAATATCTTTTCTCAAAATATTCCTTATTCAATAACCCATAAATACATGCACTTAGGAAAAACAATATCATCATCCTTGTTAACATTACTAAATATTTTGCATTTGAATTTTCATTCTCAATTGTGATTATTAATAAATAATATCATCATCCTTGTTAACATTAATAAATATTTTGCATTTAAATTTTCATTTAATACTCAAATATGATTATTAAAAGTTATTTTTAAGGAATACAAAATTTCATAAAAAAATATTTTTTTTTTATATGTTATCTTGGAATTATAAAACCCTTTTATTAGAGTATGTTGGCATGATAATAAATTTAAAATTTAAATAAAACACTAAATCATAAAAATGAAAAAATATTATTTTCACTTTAAAAACAACACTTATGTTAAACATATTTAATACTAACAAACAAAAGAAATCATTCACAATAACTGATATTTAAAAAAAAATACTTTTACATTAAAATATAAATAATATATCATTAAATATATTCTTTAAAATGGGGGGAAAAGTATAATATTAAAAATAGGAAATAAATAATGTTATATTAAAATATAAATTATGTTTCATTAAATAGACTCTTATAAAATTAATGGGAGAGAAAGCATAAAAAGTCTCATATTTAGAAAGGAATCCTAATTAACAAATAAATTAAAATCCTGCATTTTGATTTGTGTATTGAAGATGACTTATAACCTTTTGTATCTTAATAATAATTATAACAATTAATGATGTATTATATTTTAACCTTTAGAACTTGGAATAAGTGCATTGGACGAAAGAGAAAGACATATAAAACATGAGAGCAGTTTCCATATAAAACACAATTATTTGAATTCCTAAATATTATGATTTACAAATATGATCATTTGTACCCTACTTTGTTAACAAAATAAGAAAAAAAAATAACAATATATAGTAAATAATAAAAAAAACCCTCAAATTATACGATATTACCATTTTTTTTTATCTGATGATGCTAACTAATTCAATTTGATTAATAAGTATTAACATTGTAATCCACATTATACGATTATTCGTGAAAATAATGATAGATTCGTTGAATAATAGTAAATGAGTTTAACAAAATTGTAATTCATGATAAAACCTAATGAACACAAGTGGATTGGAGCAAACATCTTAAAGAATGTACTATTAGCATTTTTATTTTTATTTTAATTTTACAATAATGGTTATTGTTATCTTTTTGATAAAATTAATCTCTAGACAAAACCAAGACTTAAGGTTTTAAAATGAATAAAATTATTTTTGGAGTGTGATTTTTTAGATTATTCACAACCTATTGACAAGAGTTGAAGGGTTGTGTCGATAATATAAATCAATATAAGGTCAACTATACTGTGGATAAAATTAAAATAGTCATACAATTTATAATTAAAAAATAGTACAATTTTTATAGGAAAATAGTAAATGGCATATTTTGTCAACTTATAATACGTTTAATGTTAGTTTTATTAAACGACGAAAAAGCTCTCCAACACAACTTTCTCTTCTTTCTTTCTTTCTTTTTCTTTTTTTCTTTTTCTGATTTTCCTATGCTGGTAAACTACCATTACCATGCTCCTAAGTTGCAAACGTTCGAAACAAAACAAAAAGATTCCCTGTCTTTTTATGACCAAAATTTGTCCAAAACTGATGCCATGCCCTCCACTCAATTCCTTCACTTCCCAATCCATGCTCTAAAATCCCAACACTCTAAAACTAAAACCTTGCTTCCAAGTTGCAAATAAGGAAGGGAACAACAATTAATAAATCCCACCAATTTGCTAAATCATAGACCCAACCAATTAGGAATGAATTTTTTATTAAGAAAATGTTATTAATATGCTTTTTTTTACCACAACTGAATTCATTTTTGAAATGGTTTTAATAAAATATATTTTATTTAAGGTCACCAAAACCCTAAACCATGTTACTGTAACCTTTCAAATCGAATAATTGTTTTGCTGGTCGCGTGCTCTCTGTCGTTCATGATGAACCTCCATAGTTTTACACCCAAAATTGGTATTTGTAAACAACCAAATCAAAGGTAAAAAAAATGCGAAATATTTTTTTTTTCACCATTTAGTTTCCATTCTCCACATTTAAACGAACATTTATACCTAAATTTAATTTAAATATAATTATGTTTCACAGGTCAAAATAGTAGAAGCTCCATGAATCAGATCCCAAATCTACAAAATTCATGTAAATGAGAAAATGATATACAATTAAAGTCTCAATCTTTCTCTGACCTTTGTATATATACACATACATAAAAAAAATCAAAAATAGAAGAAGAAAGAATGAAAAACAGAACATCCTCTTGTGATTCTTCTTCCCCAAAAAAGTAAATAAGGCAACATTATTAGAAATACCATTAACGAAGCTAGAAAGCAGGAACAAGGGGATGTTCAGAGATCCCAGACGCAGCCCAGAGTCTTTCAATGAAGGTACCTTGCATATCGTCAGGTATAAAGGGTGTTCTGCAAAGAGGGCACGTTCTCTGATCGTACCCCATCCAACGGTCCAAACATCCTCGGTGGAATATGTGTCGACAATTGGCTAGCCGTCTGATCTCATCGTTTTTCTCGAACTCCGTGAGACAGACGGCGCAGGTTTCGGGTGGGTCAAGGAGGTCGCGGAACTTCACTACGGGGAGGATTTCCCGGATAAGCGTGGCGGAGACGGATTCGAATTCCGGCATTCGGGTGTGGGCTTCGGGCCAAGCAATGTCGGGCTCGAGGAAATCGTGGAGGCCCATGAAGCGGAGGAGGGTGCTGATGAGCCTCCGGAGGAAGCCCAAGAGGGAGAGGACTTGGAAGAGAAGCTTCGGGAAGAGAAGCTCCGAGTAGCCCACTGGGAAACCCATGAGATTTGAGCTTCTTGGTATTGTTTCAGAAGAGAAAAAATGGCGATTGAGAGAGAGAGAAAGAGAGAGAGTGAAGTGAATAACTCACAAAGTGTGTTATGTTAAATAGATAGATGAAGAAGAGTTTGAGGTTGGAATGGCAACAATGGAACCTTATAAAGGATACTTTTTTCTCTCTCTCAAACAGATATAATAAAAACCACACTTTTTAATATTAAATTAAATTTTACTTGAATCCTTATTAATAATAAGATTATTCAAAACGAAATTTAACACTGCCACTTAATATTAATTTCTATTTAAATATTTTTAAAAATAAATTATAATTAGAATTTGATTTTTGTTGGACTAAATTGTATTAAAAACCAATTTTAAAATAATTAATTTGGCTTGAATGTAACTAAAATGTCATTTTTATATAAATCAAATTACTTATAAATCTTGAAAGAATAAGTGAATATTAAGAAATCATAAATCACAATTTTTTAAATTTTAAAAAATATATTAAATTAATTTTACATTGACATTAATTATCAATATTATGAATATTAACGAAAAAAAAACATATTTCTGAATAATCTTAAAAGAACTACTAATTGAGAATAATCATAATTAAAATTAAATAATATTTATTTGAAATATAGACCACTTTAAGTAGTATAAATTTATATTAAATTATTTTATCAATGATTAAATTTAAATATTATTTTTATTAATTGTATTAAACAGATTAATTATTAATTACATATTGAATAAAATAGGAGTAAAATAGCATAAACAAATATATTAAATATTTTCTAAAAAATAAAGAAACTTGCATAGAAATTTTGTCCTAGGAGTTGATTAATGGCATTTAAAATCAATAAAAATAATAATAATAAGATAAGCGTGATGTGAATTCGGGATGCGGAGGACGAATTTGGACTATAAATAGTAAAAAGAGTATATTTGGGTAAACATTTGCCGATTGAGTCTATTGGGGAGTTTTTTTTTATTTAGTTTTCTTTAAAAGAAAATATTATTGAAATATGGATAGAAAAATAAGTAATAAAAAATTATGTAATAAAGTACGAGAAATAAAAATAATATGTTAGAGCCAGAAATCACAAGTAATATTTTATTTTTAATGGGCGTATTTAATGTAATAAAAAATCATTAATATATGGTAATAAATACGCTTAAAAGGATTTTATAGTTATTTTTAGTTTTGATATTTTTTTTCTTTATCTTAAAAACATTTAGACAGATTTTCTGATAAAAGTTGTTGTAACTGAGAGTTCAAGTGACAGTGAGAAGAAAGACAGTGCTTTCAACAATGTTAAGAAACTCACGTAACATAACCTTATTCAAAGATGATGATGATGGAGAGATTTTCATAGGAAATCCTTTTCATTCTCTGTGTTGAATCTTTTGCATGCGTGAAAAGTGTAACAAATGAAGGTTACCTCACTAAAGTAGTGAGGAAATCAATAAAGCAAAATCACATAAATTATGTGATTAATAATACTCCTGAATAGTCCCTTTAATTAGGCAAAGTGTTACATTTTGTACTATGACCATTTCATATTGAGTGCAACAAGTCAATGGCTTCTTCAATTGCACCTGTTTGGTTTCTAGTCTCAATAATTAGTCTTCGTAAGTAAAGATAGTACTAAGAAATAGACTTTAAAAATAACTTACAATTATAAAATTAATTTATAAAATAAGGTTTGAATATAATTTATATGTTATAAAATATTTTTATTTGTATTTGGCGTGAGATTTGATAACCTCGATGTGAGGAGATTATATTGGAGATCCCACGTCGATTAGAGATTAAAATATTTCACTTTATAAGTGAGTGTAAACTTTATCTTATAAATTCATTTTACCAAATTGAGTTAGATTTAAAGTTTACTTCTTAATATGTTATAAAATATTTTTATGTTTCTAGTTGGTATGAGATTTGATGATTCAATTTTCTAAACTTAAAAAAAATAAGTATAATAATAAACATTTTATCAACAAAAATAAATTTAATTGAAAAAAAAATTAGATAACAAAAAGGTATGAAGTATTATAAAATAGATTTTAAAGTTTAACTCAACCCCATAAAACAAGCTGATAAAATAAGGTTTGCACTAACTTATATACAATAAAATGTCATAATTTCTAGTCGATGTGAGATCCACGACCTAAGTAGATTTGTTTAACAACATTGTTTATGTATTCAACCTATTTCTAGCTTTCATTTTTGCTAAAGTAGAGGTTGTTGTACTAAGTATTAAAATAGATGGAGTAAAGGTCAACTTGCTTAATCCGCATATTGAATTCAGTTGAGTTGGCCTAATTTTGTTTTTAATAATAATCAAGTTATTGTTTCTAAGTTTAATTTTGTAGGCAAATTTGTTGGGTGGGTAAGGATTTTTTAAGATAATAAATTTGTGACTATTTTGTGAGTGAGTGAAAGAAGATAGTAAAGTGAGTAAGTGATGGAAGGCAGGCATAAAACAGGAAGAAAATGAAAGATGGTGGGTTTTATTAACACATCACCATTCACGGAGTTCCTGTCCCATATCGATTGGCGTGCATTAGGAACATATTTTTGAGCTACCCTTCATTCTTATCACCTATCATGTTTCCACATTTTTATCCTTTTCTTTCTCTTTCTATAACGTGCCTTTCACCTCACCAGGAGACACAACACAAATCCACTCTTTTTAACTACTGTAGTAAAAATTTCAATTCTAAATTATTCATACGCTTTATTTAACATTTTTCTAAAATTATTAAGAAAATTATTTCATATTTTTCGTTTTTCAAAAAGTCACCGCTAACAATTTTAGAACAAAACAAAACAATGTTATTCGTAACTACATCAACCTATTATAGCTCTGCCAAAAATAACTTATAAAAATATATGCTAAAATGCCGTTTGGAGGTTTAGGGTTTTTATGAAGAATCCAAGTAGTGTGGATTATCATTTCTATCTTTCTTTGTTTTATTCTTTTTTCTTAATTGTTTCTATTATAAATAAACTCGAGAGTGCAACTTCATAAGTATTGGATGCTTCTTAAATAACGACTTTTTAATTAGTTTTTGTTGGGTATGAAGTCAGATCAATTGGGTTGGACTAACTAGACACATGTTTAGTGAGTGAATTTAATCATTGTGTTTCCTTCCTTTATCATTTTTAATTAAAGAGATCATTGTACTTATGATTGATGTACAACGGGATAGAATAAAAACCTAATAGTTGCTCATGTGGGTGAATCATATTAAATTTTGTGTTATTTATTTTCTTGTATTAATTTGTGATTATGTTTATTGCTTACACGTGCGTTTTTTTTTTTCCATAAAGTGATCTTCGATAAGAGAGAAAGTCTACTTGAAAATAACTCCCCAATACTTAGATCATCAAAACACAAAAATGTTTAAATAAATTCTTGATCACTAATTACAATAAAAACTCGATTAGAAAAATTATATATTCATTCTGAACTCTTAAACGTTTCCGACCTTAAAATGAAAAGGTAAATCACATGTTTTTTACACGGTTCAGAGTAAAAAAATTATGATAGGTTGTTTTGTTCCTTTATAAAATTTGTTGGATAATGAGGTGCAGATTTTCTATGTTACCACATTCTTTAATTTGGTTTCTACTTTAATTGTTGGATATCAAATATGTATCATGATTTCTTTACAGTAAGTCTAATATAAATCATTTTGATTCAGTACTTCCTGAATCACATCATGTCTCCTTCCTCTCCTTCAATTTTCAAGAATAAGGGTTCACCTCTGTATTTTCAGTCAAATAATTGTTCATTTAATAAAAAACTAAATTTAGTTTTTTAAACTGCAAGTACTAGTAAATTTTTTAAAGCTATATCGTTAAAAACTAGAAAATGATAGTGATACTTTGCTGAAACAAATGTTAATCAGTGTGTTAAGATACTGATAACGAAATTTAAAAGTTATTGAAATGTATAAAAATATATTTTCTGATAATTTGAATTTGTTATTTGTAATAAAATTGACATAAATTCTTGAAGTGTTGTTATTATTATAGTAGTAATGGAATGAATAATTGAAGGTAGCTAAGGAAGAAGGGTCCCCCAGAAGTTGAATCTGGTTTTGGTTTGCATAAGAGTTAAAGCATGTTTCAAAACCGAAAATAGCGAAAGCAAAACATTTGATGGTGGGAACACCAATTATGAGTTAAAGGTAAAATCCGTGAAAGTGGTAACATCTTTGGTCGTTCGATGGGTCACATGCTTAATCAAACTTGTCTTCACATGTTGATTGAGATTAAGGATGTGTTAATGCATGTTTTTTTTAAATTTAAATTTCAAACAACAAACTAAAGAAGGAAGAATTTTCATTGTGGATTTTTTTTTTTTCAAAAAGAATTCGTGGAACTGATGTGCAAACATGTACTCAATCTTTGTTTTGAAAATTGTTTTTTTATTTTTGTAAAGTATTGTTTATTTGATGTCGCAAAAAATGGTATTATTTATTTGACTTTTTATATAAATTAAAAATAATATTAAATTTTCTTAGTTTGAAAATATAACTTGTACTCGTAAGATCGAAACACTCAGTGAGTCGGTTAGGAATTCGATCATTCAACCACTCGACCACAATGAGAGGGTCACGCGACGACACATGATCAACCGATCCATGACGACGAACCATGAGTTGATCAAGTCAGCAAGGTTAATTCATGATTAAGGGTTGTTTAGCACAATCCTAAACACGGACCAACCTCCTAATCTGACCCACCAACGAAGACCCATTAAGGTAATATAAATAATGCAGATTCCAAGAATCAGGCACGTCACTATTTCAGCCTGTGAGACCAGATGACCGAGAGAAGGAAGGAGAAGCACAAAGTTACTAGCGACCGACCGAAGGAAGTAGAAGAACAATCATTCTTTAGACCACAACACCCATTTGAGAACATAACTAAATATTTATATGAATTAACTACGATCGACGAGGGTGGCCAAAAACGCACATTAATTAACAAAAAAATTCTAATTCTTAAAAAGGTATAAGAGTTATCCTCGGAGGAAACATTATCTATTAAATACCTATCAAAAGTTGAAAGAATTTTGTTTCACATACTATTGGATGAAATAAAAAAAAATATTTCTATAAAAATATATAATAATTAAGGAAAAATTACACTCATTTCCCTCAATTCTTGCATAAAAATTACATATCAAACAATCATCTCATCACATTATAAAAAAATATTATTAAAAAAAAAAAAAAATATCAAACAAGTATGCAGAAACTATGCCAAAAAAAAATAATCTAAAAAACAAGGTAAAAATCAATTAGAAAAAAAATAAGGTAAAAATCAATTAGAAAAAAAAAACTATAAAACCAAAAAAAATCCAGACCAACACTAATTATTTTTTCTTTAATTGATCTTTCTTATTTTTAGAACATTTATGTTTTCTAATTGTTTTAACAACATCCTGTTCGTTCTTACTAAAAAAAATTGTTTCCTACCAATTTTATTCATCCTATACTTTAATACATCAACAATATTTACTATTATATTTTAAAGTACATCAACAATATTTACTATTATATTTTAAAGTACATTAATAATATTTACTATTATAAAGATATTTACTATTATATTTTAAAGTACATCAACAATATTTACTATTATAAAGTAAACTTTAAGTCTAAGTCAACCTCATAAAATCAACTCATGAAGTAAGGTTTGCACCTATTTATATACAATGAAATATCCTAATTTTTAGTTAATGTGAGATCTCCAACACACCTCTCATGCCGAGAGTAACAATTCGTGTGTGAGATAAGATATTATGATGATAAACGCAACACACACTCATTAGAATAGAATTAAAATGGCTTTTATAGAATATTATCATAGATAATACGCTACTGCCATATCTTATTTTTTTACTCTCTCATTCACACATGCATATATATATATAGACCCTCTTGAATTTCTGCTGGCAACTTCTCTTTCTCTCTCATTATCAATTTGCAATCACTATGAAGAGGGAATAAAATTTAAAAAGTTTAAATTAACTTTTTTTCTATTATTCATTTTAGTTCATCTACCATAAAGTTTCTTAACTTCAAGAAGAAAGCAATTGTATGGTTATTTTAAATCTCTCCCTTTTCTTAAAATGCAACAATGTAATTTTTCTGTCAATTAAAAATGTCAAGTATTTATTTACTCAATAATCTTAGTACCAAAGCGATAGAAAGTGGTCACTGTTAACTTTTTTTTATTAATAATAAACGTAAATTGAATAAATAAATAAGTGAGAACGTGAAACAGGAGTCTTCCTTCGAAACGACGTTTAAGAAGAAGAAAAAAATGTGTTTTGTAATTTAAAGGATAGCTTATTATGTTACTTAAAGAATAACTTATGTTAATTCAAATAAAACTTATAATGAAACTGGAATTATGACTTGAAGCATAAATTATATTACCAAACTCTAGTTTATTTTAAAGTGAAAAAAAATAAGTATCATGTTTTTATTAAAAAAATCAATTTTTATTTTTATTTTTCATTATTTAAATTAATGTATTAAATATGTTTTTCGTGGTAATTTGAGGAGGAATTATTGTGTTATAAGGGTATAAAATGGGCGGGAATATTTTGAATACGGGGCCACACTATAGCAGAGGAGGGTTCCATAACCTGCATTGTGTTAGGCCACCAACCACCATGCACCACCACTTCCCTTCTAATGCACCCAAGACAGACATTGGTCCACTTCCAAAATTCACTCTACAATACTCCTTTTTCACAAATACCAATGTAACTCCACTCACCAAACTCATCACTTAAATCTACAACATTTGGGGATAAGATTAACAGATCATTAGGCCAACTAAATCCAACAATGATTAACTGGAATTAGGAGTAATTGCGTTTAATATCTTCTTCATCGTGATGCAACACACACAATCATGAATCAACTGCAGAAAAATAAACGATACAATATTTAACGTGATTCAGTCGTCAACTCCAACCTACATTCACAAGAGCAACTATTAGGTTTTCATTCTGTCCTGTTGCACACCAATTACAAGTATAATGATATTTTTAAATAGAGATTATAAAAGAGACACAGTGATTAAGCCCACTCACTAAATATGGTGTTTAGCCAGCCCAACCCAATTAGTTCTAGCTTTATACCAACAATCTCTCACTTGAAACCACGGAACAATGTTCACATGCGCTTCAACTGTGTTCAATCATTAAGCACACTCACTAAATATGGTGTCTAGTCAACCCAACCCAATTGGTCTTGACTTTATACCCAACCCAATGTAACTCCAATCACAAAACTTATCACTTAAATCTACAACATTTGGAGATAAGATTAAGAGATCATTAGGCCAACTAAATCCAACAATGATTAACTGGAATTAGGAGTAATTGCAGTGTTTAATATCTTCTTCGTCCCACTATTAGTACTAACAGAAGTGTTATTAATTTAAATTGCCTGGTATCAGAAGTTGCCTGCCATTAGGTTAAAAGTAAAACCTAAAACTCCAGCACACCGGTGCCTTACAATATGCTTGTCAGATACTGTCTTTGCCTCATCACAATCGACAAACCCTTCAAAATAAGAGTTGACAAAGATAATCTGCAACAACTACACATATTTGCATGTGCAAAATGGTTCTATGCACCCCTATTATCAACTCTTCAATTTCACACGTGAGACCACGTTCATCATTGGAGATGTTGACACAAAATGTCTACAACTTCATTAAGAACAAAATATTTTTAAAATAAAGACAGGCAAAACAATATGGAAGCCAGAAAACAAATTCTCATATGTATGCCCTTTATTCTCTCTTTTTTCTTTGTTGTAAAAATTACACTTAATATATAAGTTTAATATTTCACATTCATTTACTTTATGTTTTAAATAAAATAATCTACCTTTAAATAAACATTTAAGTAAGTGTGTTATGCTTTTTTTTCTTCTATATTTGGATATTGCAACACTAATCATTGTTCCATGATCCATCTCATAGCCCTTTTATTTGGTTGCAAACTGGAGCCGTCATATAGTTGTTGCATCCTTCAGGAAAAGAACCAATCAATTCATTAACTAACTCTAATACTATAATGCTTGATGGAGTGGAAAATAACAACCTAAACCTATTAACCTCAAAAAAAGTTATAGCTATAAATGGTGCTGAAAAAACTATGTACATATGGTACTGATACGGTTTGTTTTGTTGATCTCTGTGACTTTAGCGACACGCACAGAACACAAAGAAATAAAAAATATAAAAAACTGAAGTTCTGACATTGGCATGGCATGGCATGGCTAGAAAGAAGAGCTAAGCAAGCTATGTTGTGTGTGTTTTTACAGCTTGCAGGAGTATTGAATTGGGTTAAGTGAATCGATTATCTGTATTGTACCATAACAGGATTAAAATAAAAAGAAGAATAACCCATGTGCTTTAGTTTTACTAATATTATGTTATGTTCAGCATCTGGACAGCCTAGGTACAAAGTGGCATGTACAAATTCAGATACCTGTTTCTTCACTTTCTTCGTGTCTTAGATTCTTTCATAAACTGCTTGTACCTTCTACCGTACGCCTTCTAGTTATATATCTGTGTGTATATATTATTATTATTAGAATAGTGATGTATCCACATTCAAAATCACTTTATAACTATAATTTTGTAATTGAAAAGGGATTATGAGGATACTTTTTTCTTCTTTATAACTCATTATTATCTACATTTATTTATTAAAAAATTGTTTCTCATTGAGTGGTGTCTAATTGTGAGTGGACACTAATTCATAATTCACAATTGGTGAGAGATAATTTTCAAATAATATAAAAATGTATGATATTATATTGTGGGTAGCACTAGAAGAAAAAAATTGTAACAAAAGATTATTTAATAGAGTTTAATTTAATTATAGGAATTGATTTAATTAATAAAAAAAATTAATCTTGTTAAGATTTAAAGGTTATTATAAAAATTCAACATTGAGGTCTTTTTAATCTTCATTAAGTTTCAAAGATTTATTTTAAAACTTCAGCAAAATAACGAAAATTTTTAAACCTTCGTTAAATTTCAAAGGTTTATTTTAACATATCAGCAAAATAACATATATTTTTTTCCAAATGTTTATACCTGAGTTGTACTAAACTTATCTTGATTTATTATTCTTAAGTTCGCTTGCAAAACTAAATATTGATTTGAATCAAATGTTAATCCCTTTTAAGACATACTTAATATGAGTATTGTGGAAAGTGTCAACAAATATTCTACTTATTGATTCTTCATGTATGGTATATATGATTTTGTGTGTTGGTATTTGAAGAAATTGAATTGTCACGATTTGTTAATTAAAATGTCTTCTTTTATATATTTTTTTCTTATGTTAAAAATGCATTTCAATACCCTATCCTTATGTTTAAGTTTATATTGGGTATGTTTAAGTATATATGTGTGAATTATTATAAATTTGTGTAACCGCATGTGATAGGTTTATAGTGCCCTATGTACACTACAAGAAAATCATGGAATAGAAACCAATTTTTAGAGACCAAAATAATTAGTTACAATAGGAACTAAAATAAAGACCATTTTAGAAACTAAAAAAAAAAATTAGTTTCTATTATTTTTAAATGGTTTTTAAATTGGTATCTAAGTAACAACTAAAGTTTTAACTACCAATTATTTAGTTTCTAAATTTGGTAGCAAAAACTTTGGTTGCTAATTAGATACAAATTTAGAAACTATTTAACAATAATATAAACTAATTTAGAAACCAAATTTCTTTTTAGTTTCTAAAATGATCTCTAATTTAATTATTATTGCAACTAATTATTTTGGTTTCTACAAATTGGTTTCTATTTCATGGTTTTGTTGAAGTGTTAGTTAATCTTTAAGGTGTTACAAAAGCCATGAAAATTGAATGATTTTTTTTTTCCTTTTCTGTACGGTCCACAGAAAGTTTTGAGAGCTTTCTTGAATGTAAGGTAAACAAATGCGATGTTGTTTGAATCAGCTTGCAATTTGGAAATAAATCAAAGCGTTTGTCATCCCATTTAAACATCGATTCTATTTCTATCTAGTATTAGGAATATGAGCATTATGTTATGCATAAACACTTTCAATTTGATAAAAGAAATTGAATTAATCATATATGTGTGGTTAATAGAAGAAGTAAATAAATGTGGATGATAATGAATTTAAGAAGAGTTTGCAGTACCACCTAACATCATAATAGTGGCAAGTATACATTGCTATCTTCCATGCTTGCGTGATTGCTCCTTCTCAACAAAGGGACGTTCTATGGCCCAGTAAGTTTTACTAATCTTATTCTGGACTAGGTTTAGTGTATCACTTTCTAAAAAATATTATTGAAATAACATATTTTATTCTAAAAAATATTTCAAAATTCCTATAAAAGTAATAATTATTTTAAAAAAAGAATCACCTAAACATACTATTATTTTATTATTATCCTCTAAAAAATAAGATGGTGTTTTGGTGGTATTGTTGCCTGCCCTTTTATTTTCTTATGCAACATGGTATGCCTCCATATATTTTATATAGTGGGAAGCTTTTATTTACAAAATGACTACCTTCTATCTTTTTCCTCTTCAATTCTCTTAAAATAATATGACAGTGTAAATCAATATGTCTAGTCAAAATAATGTATCTTTTCCCTAAATTGTCTTGTTATATTATTTTATTTGAGAGAGTTACGGAGATGGTACAAACTTGCATAAGCTTCATTCTAAAATAACTTAACATGTTAATATATTTTTGAAACTATAACACTTCTATTTTAGTTATACTTTTTGTTTTGTTTTTAATCTTCACATTTGAAAATAAAAACTTCAATTGACCCTTTAAAGGCTCACAAATCCAAATATATATCAAATTTGTAGACAGAAAAATATATTAAAAAATAAATGGCTGTTCCTCGTAGTATAAAGTTAAAAATGAAAAAGAAAAAATAGAAGAGGGATGGAAAATTGAATTATTGGGCCAGTGATATATCTAAGTGGTTTTCTCTACTTTAAAAACATGTTAAAAAAAAGAGCCCTGTCAATTGAATTATTGGGCCAGAATTGTTACGGATGTGGGCCATAGCCCATTATTGAGTATTTTGAAATTTGAGACACCGTAAAAAAGGGTAAAAGCAGAAGGAGACAGGCGTCGTAATATCCAGAGAAGAAACCAAATCAGTGGTTCACAAAGGAAGACAACTTGCTTCGAGAAAATAGATGTTGTTTTAAAAGAATATTATAATAAAATTATTTCATTTTATACATCATCATTTGATATATCCACAAAAGTGTTTGAAAATTAAAATATATGATTGTAAATTGTTCGATAAAAAATGTCTATGATAAAACCTAATAGTTAAATTGATAAGTTGTAAAAGGATTAAAAATATTTTTCGTCTCCGTATTTTTATTTGAAATTAATTTTTGTTTTTAGTTCAAATTTTAAATTTATTAAATATTTGCAGAAAAAAATTATTGGGATTTTTTGTTTTTGTTTCAGTGTTATTAGGATGTCTGGTGTACTTTTACTATAAATTAAGATATTTAAAGTTTGAGCTGATAAAAATCAATTTAAAAATATATATTTAAACCAATGTAAAATTAGGTATACGTATAGAAATATGTTAAAAACACTTTGTTGGAATATGTCCTTTTAATTTATATGAAGATATCACAGAAGTGGACATGAGAACTTCGTTACAAGAATAAACTTTTTCAAAAAGTGGTGTTTGGATAATTTAATTTGTGGGCTTTTGACATTAACAAGATCCTAACAAAGCTAAGAACTTAAAGTATCTATGCAGAAGAACAGACGTGACAGCTAAAGTAAGAGCGGGACAATAGTACTTTGCTTAATTGGTAAATCTTTATTATTAATAATGTTTAAAAGTGGGTTTTAACCGTAAGTTAACCTTATCAAATTGGTTTAAAATTTATTTTTCAATATACACTACACTACAAAGAAAATCATGAAATAAAAATTAATTTATAGAAACCAAAATAATTAGTTGTAATAGTAACTAAATTAGAAACCATTTTAGAAACTAAAAAAAAATTTAGTTTCTAAATTAGTTTATATTATTGTTAAATAATTTCTAAATTTGTATTTAATTAGCCACCAATGTTTTTGCTACCAAATTTAGAAACTAAATAATTGGTAGTTAAAACCTTAGTTGCTAATTAGATACCAATTTAGAAACTATTTAAATTTAACAATAATAGAAACTAATTTAAAAACCAATTTTTTTAGTTTATAAAATGGCTTCTATTTTAGTTCCTATTGTAACTAATTATTTTGATCTCTAAAAATTCATTTCTATTTCATGATTTTCTTGTAGTGATAATATCAGAGTTATTTAAAGTTTATCTTATCAATAGTTTATTGAACTTATTGGACCATCTATAACATATATTTTCATGCACGAGTTGGTACCCTCGGCGTGAGGAATATGTTGGATATTGCACATTGACTAAAGATTATAATATTTCATTTGTAAGTGGGTGAAAAATTTATCTTTTAAATCGATTTTATAAGGTTGAGTTAGGATTAAAATTATTTTTTAATAGAAATTGATAATCAAATTAAATAAAATAAATTAGACCTCACACGTTTTGAAGAACAATTATGTATGTGTGAAAACTCACTTTAAGTCCGCCATAGTTACACTGTCACGATCGATATTATTTTCTAGTTAAATGAGATTGAGACCATAAAACAAATCACAGGAAAGTACTAATTAATGTTATTTGATTGATCAAATTTAAAACAGCACAAACAACATTATAAAAAATAAAGTGTTTTACGTATTATATATACATTGTTATGAAAACGTGAATAGCTCGATCACATAAGGAAATTGTGGAAAAAATTTGGTTAAGTCAATCCATTTAACATTAAAGCAAAAAACGGAAATCACGATCTAATGCATTTTATTTGAAATTTATATCAAACTTATTTATTTAGTTTAAGCAAGTGTGTTGTTTAAAGTGATTGATGCTGAATTATAAAAACCTAGTCACAAGTTAACATATGATGAAGGGAAGAAAACGACTTATTTAATAAAGGTTTCATTAGGTGTAAAAATTTAGGTAAAATACGCGATTTATGAAGATAGAAAAATTGGTGAAGAAATCATATAAAGAGGAAAGTTTGTGATAAAAAAACAAAACAAAATTTGCTAAATGGACGTCTGACTTCACATTAAAAGAAAAATTTAATAAAACAAACACAATTAGAAAATGGAATGATGGTCGTAAGAATAGATACACAAACTCCTATAATTTATATTATATGCAAGAGTATATGAAATAATAGAATGCTGGATATAGAAAGCAGACATATATGAGACATACAGAGTTAAATTCATATACATGCTTATATATGATAGGAGATGACAACCACAATAGAGTATAAATTATTCAATAGGTGGTTTTGGAAGACAAATGCCACTTCATTTATTTAGTTTAATAATTAATTAATGTTTAACCGAATTAAGTTTGTCCCAATATAGAGTTAAACTCATGGAGAATTAAAGTGAGTTAGATTGAGTCAAGTTGACTTTATCTTGGGTTGGTTGGGTTAATCCTATATTGGATAAAGTTGAGTTGGGTCTAAATCAATTTGAGTTAACTCAGAATCAAGTCAAGCTTAATTAAGTTGGGTCGAGTCAAGTTAAATTTATATTGGATCAAGTTGAGTTAGACACATGTAAGGTTGAGTCGTGTAAGGATGAGTCATGCGAGACTCATATTGGGTTGAATGAAGTTAAGTCCACATCGAGCAATGTAAATGTGGGTTCATGTAAGGTTGAGAAGAGTCTATCCCACGTCAAATTGAGTTGGGTAAGGCCTATGTTGGGTCGAGTTGAGTTAAACCTACATCGGGATTGCGTCGAATCCACATCGAACTGAGTCGAGTCAACCTATATTAGGTCTAGTTGTGTGTAAGCTCACGTTGGATTGAGTCGAGTTAGGTCACATTGAATCAAGTTAAATTAGGTCCATTTTAGAGCGAGTCGAGTTAGACCTACTTTGGGTTGACTTAATTCTGATCCATATTAGACAAAGTCGAGTGGAGTGTACTTCATACTAACTCGAATTTGATCAGATCTATGTTACGTAAAATTTAAATCATAACTAATTAAGTCAAGAAAAATATGGTTGACCAAGATCTAACAATATTGGATTGGATCGGCTTAATTCATCAAGTTGGGTTGAATTTTTAACCTTTCAATTAAATTACAAATAACAAATTTAATTAAAGATTAGTTTATAATTAATAAAAAAAAATTTAAAGATCAATTTGCAATTTAAAAGATTTAAAAGTTAATTTAAGTTTTGTAACCCACTTTAACCCACATCCTAAACCAGGGGGATTTAGGGGTTGAAACTTTTTTTATCCCACATCTTTTTTAGTGTATTGTAAGTTGAAGAAGACATCTATAATATTGTGAGGAGGTGGGAGACGATCCTCTTACTATGATTCAAACGTGCCTTAAAATCTAGAAAGAAAATGATACTAATTGTTTGTGGAATTAAAATGATAATTTGTGATGATGAAAAACAACAACTTTTGTGTTTTTGTTTTCCTTTCACGAAAAGAAAACCCCTCCTTAAAAAAACAGACTTATTACTTCTCTGCCAACTATCGACACCATCATCACTTCAACTCTATGGAACATCACACTAAACGCAAGCAAATCTGCAAATTTTAAAAGCATTTTCCATTTTTACTCCAAGATTCGCTTCAGCGAATTTATTTTATATATAAAA
>Ga0123342_1001348_pt1 | contig 41218 bp, 14 predicted proteins | sample Turbeawhitnodule_FD_89960 | JGI IMG/M metagenome (GOLD analysis project Ga0123342, IMG submission 89960) | Root nodule microbial communities of legume samples collected from Mexico - Turtle bean Mexico white nodule | ecosystem: Host-associated > Plants > Roots > Nodule | place: Mexico: Nepantla...
GATGAATTTTATGAATGTAATAGACTCTTGATGGTTTGAGAAATCATATGAGAATTGATGAATTATGCTTATTAATTTGAAATTTAAATTATATCAAAACTTTTTATATAGATAGCTTACCCTCTTATTTGTTTGTGTTTGTTTCTTTATCTGTGATGATCGTGTTTTACATGGTAGCAGATGAGATTTCAGGTGATAGAGCTCCTTAGCTGGATAATGAGATAGTTTTATTTAAATGTTTTGTTTTGTTGTTAAAACTTTTGATGTATATATATTAAATCCCTGAGGGATATTTCTTTTGAGATACACATATGAGAAAGTAGTATATATTATTTGTAATTAGATATTGCTTGTTTTACTTTTATTACATTATATATGGATGTTACAGTAATACGGACACTGACATGTACACTGATACATGGATACGGATACAAAAATACATATAATTTTTAAAATACATATAATTTTTAAAATGTAAGATATAAGGACATAGATTTATATATTATATAATTATGAATTATATAAATTGACAATAAAGATTTATGTGTATAAGTATGTTTCAAATTATTTTTTGAAGTAGTGAAAGATGTTTTTCATTACTAGTTCAAACAGATTTATTTTTCATTTTTATAATTATAATAAAAATTTATATAATAAATTTGATTTTTTAGAAAATTAATATATTTTTTTCTTTTTAAAATTGTGTTAGAATCGTACTAGAATTATCATAAATCCAACAAATACTTTTTTAATTGTACACTACACGAATACATGTCTTATACGTGTCATACGAGTGTTGGTGTCCAATACAAGTATCCGACACCGACATGTCATTTAAGAGAAGTGTTGTCGAAGTTAATTTAGTATAAAATATTTTTTAATGGTCCTGATCTATTGAGTCATGCATGCATGATTTTTAATTTTTATATTTTAAGAAGTTATCACATGAATTAATGACTTCATTAACTCTCTTTTATCTTACACAAAACTAATTTATCTCAAAATTTGAAAAATAAAATAGGTGAGTATTAACCAATTACGTGTGACAGATTTTTTAATACACAAAAGTTCATTTTGTAAATAATTTTTAATATGTTTTTCTATATCTTTTAATATTTTTCTTAGAATTTTTAATCATTAGCTTTACTAATACCCAATTGAAATAAAAGTTGTGTTTATTAAAAGGTTAAATATTTTTAATATGTAATTAAAATTATTAAAAGAGTTAAATATGTTTTTTATTTCCTCTAGGATAGATTTTTGTTTTTAAGTCTAAATTTTCAACCTATAATGAGAAAATTATTGAAATATATTTTTATAATATTTTTACATAACAAACAAATTAGTAATGTGTATTATATTATAATATTCATATCAAGTATAAGTCAACCTAAAATATTTTAATTTTTTATTATACTAAAAATTCTTTTATCAGATAAGAAAAAATGGTAAAAATTCATTCTAATAATTTATTTACTAAAAAAACTCAGAAAATTTAGAATTCGAATTAAAAATAAAAATATATGTAATTTTTATTAAAATAAATGTGAAAAGAGAGCCTTCTCTTCTCTTTCATTCTTCTCCTTACTTGTCATGGTCATGGCCTATATTAAACTTCATCTCTCCCTTCTCCCTGTGCCTCCCTAAAACTTTTATTAAATTTATAATGCTCCTGTAATAAATCATTATAATAATAAAATGAATGTTAATATTTTATGTTATTTTTTTACTTTTATGTTATTTGGACAATTAAACATGCGTGATAACTCTCCCAGGTGATTTCGCTTAGGCCCAATTCACAGTAGTTTTTCTTCTCCAGAGATGAATCGATGAATAGAAAAAGGAAACCAAATTATACAATCCAAGAGTGACATGCCCATGTAAGAGACAACACCTTTATTTTTTGTGTATAAATTTATTTTTTATTAATAATATAGAAAATATAAAATTAAGTTTCAATTGAGAGTCATTCAAACTTAATTACTTTATTAGTTTATTATTAAATATATTTATTAGATTTTAATAAACATATTTATTATTTAAGAGAAGAAAAGTAAATCTTTAACAAAAGATTAAAAAAATTAGAAATTAAGAATACAAATTATATATAGGTACAAGGGATATCTTTCCTATTACAAAGAAGAAAGACATAGACAATGGAAATCACAGTTAGCCTTTTAAATAAATAAAAAATAGATAATCATATTCTACCATCTCGGACATCTATATCCACTATTTTACCACCTAAGTCCAAACCTTATAATAAGTAACTTACTCTCTATATAGAAATCCATTCCTACATGAGTTTTCATATATTATTGAAATTTTTGGACATCATTAAAGATTAAAAATGTTTTTGTCCAATAGTAATAAGTACTATGTTAATTTAGTAATTATTATAATTTTTTTAAAATTAAATAATTACTAACAATAGTAAATCAAATAGTAACCAAAGTTATCGGTAATACTTTTAATAAATAGGTTGCGACTTAGTACACTGTTTTGGCAGATATTTTTGATCTTTAATATTAATTGATAGTTAAAATCTGTTAATTAAAAACTAATTTATAAATTTTATTAATAATATCAATTATTTTATATATTAAAAAAATTTAAATTTCTAAAATAATATTTAATCTAGTCTTTAAAAATAATTTTTATGTAATGATTTTATTGCAATATTAGAAGTTATGATGATAGAAGCAATATGAGAGAGGGGTGTTACTGCATGAGCAAACTTGGGTAGGGTTTTTGCGGATGCATTGATGGATCCTCTGCAAATGGAAAATAGCATAATAGCAGAGAAGAGGGATGTGGCAATGCAGGTAATTAAAAAAGAGAGTTATAATGCAATCAATAGTGGAGCAGAATTGGGTAGTGCTTGTGTTGTTTTAAAGGTGAAAGTGCTGGCTTGGTTGAGAAGTTTGTTTTGGTTGAGCATTTGTCAAAGATGGGCCATCAAATGGAGAATACCATTGTATCATGTCCAGAAGGAACAAGTCTGTCAAATTTGCTTTCTGTGTTGTATTAGTCTCATTGTTATCCATCTAAGAGCTTTTTAGAACTGGTTCTTAAGCAAGCTTTTGTTAGGAATAACCTCATAGCAGCAAAGCTAATATTTGCAATCTGTTCTGTTGCAAACTGCCTCGGCACTTTTTGCAGTGATTTTGCTGGATTCTGAACTTCTATGTTAAATAGTGAGGTTTTAGGTTCTTGTATTAAGATTAAAACATTTTAAAGCGTTTCTTTTAATTTTATTTATTTTTCTGATAAGTTCAGAACTTTTAATTTTGTTTATTTTTCTGATAAGAAAACAACAATATGAGAGAAGAATTCAATAGATTACGCATATTATTCCTTAATAATTTTCTGTTTGCATACAATCTTTATTTTTCTCATGTTTTACAAATTATAACTTTGCATTGTTGTGACTACATCAAAATTATGAAATAAAATCAATTTTAGAGACAAAAACAATTAATTGTTACAGTGACACTACAAGAAAATCATGAAATAAAAACCAATTTTTAGAGAGATCAAAATAATTAGTTGCAATAATAAATAAATTAAAAACCATTTTAAAAACTAAAAGAAAAATTGGTTTCTAAATTGATATCTAATTAGCAACGAATGTTTTAACTCCCAATTATTTAGTTTATAAATTTGGTCTCTAAAATCTTGGTTGCTAATTAGATACCAATTTAGAAACTATTTAACAATAATAGAAACTAATTTAAAAACAATTTTTTTTAGTTTAAAAAATGGTCTCTAATTTAGTTACTATTGCAACTAATTATTTTGGTCTCTAAAAATTGGTTTCTATTTCATGATTTTCTTGTAGTGTGACTAAATTAGAGACTAAATTTGATTTTAAAATGACTTTCTATTATTGTTAAATAGTTTCTAAATTGGTATCTAATTAACTATCAAAATTTTAACTATTAAATATTCAGGTTCTAAATTTGGTAGCAAAAACTTTGGTAGCTAATTAGATACCAATTTAAAAACCATTTAACAATAATAGAAACTAATTTAGAAACTAATTTTTTTTTAACCTCTAAAATGATTTCTAATTTAATCAATATATTAATTAATTATTTTTTGTCTCTAAAATTAGTTTTTATTTAATGATTTTATTGTAGTGTGTGACATTAATAGAAGTAATTCATATTCATCCATTCTTCACTAAATTGACTTTTATTGTGAATATTTTTCTTCTAGTATGGATACCATGTTCCTCAATTCAAATAAAGAATATCATATCATAGCGGAACATTATTTTAGAGTAGATTTTTTTTTGTTAGAAATGATAAGCAATTGAAAGAGTTGAAGACTATATTTAATGAGCAAGTAATGGAGTTGTTAGCTCTAAGTTTTACTTTGGTTTTTAATGATGCTTATAAAACTTTTGATACTAACAAAATTTACACTCTTGTAGAGGAATATTATCTTATGGATTTGATGAGAAGGAAAAGGTTAACTTAGATTTTCAACTTCATCATTTCATTGTTGATGTGCATCAAGATTCAAATTTTAAAAAAATTATCCACAATGTAAGAGTTGCGTGCATGTTGGCAACAACAACAAAAAGTCGAAAGTTTACTATTTGGTTTATTTACTACTTCAGCTTATCATGAATCCCTCAGTTTCTATAACTACAGCTAAAAGATGCTTTCTCTGCAACGAAAACAATTAATATAAAATTGAGAAATAAAATGAAAGTTGAATTTTTTAGCCGATAGTATAATATTTAACATTGAAAGAGATATTGCAATAAGTTTTAGTTCTGACTCAATTATTTAATAGGGTTGTGATATTTTGACACCCTGCTCCATCCTACACCTACAATAAATATTAAAATTTGTAATAAAAAAATTTTAAAAAAAGAAAACACCTTCTTAATGAAAATACAAGCCAAATTCAAAATGTTTCAAAATTAAAAAAGTTATAAATTTTTAAAAATAATTAAAATATTAATATTTATTGGGATGTAGGGTGGAGTGTGAGTGTGAAATAAACATTTTGGTATTTAATATCTCAAGTCATTGAAAGACCGCAAAGCAACACTTTGATTGAAGGTAATTTACATTACTTTAATGATCCAACTTTATGGTAAGATTGCATATAAATTTGTACATGTATACAATAATGTCACGTATTTAATACTTGATTTATGTAGCTTCACATGAATTATGGTCAACTTATAAATAATTACTTGTTTTTGGATGGTTCTTTAATGACACAATTTGGAACAATGATAGTATACTACTTTGAATCTTTGGGATATATAGTTTTGGTATTCATCATAGTAACATTTGATATTTAATGACAATTATTTGTATTTTTTATGAAATAACTATTGAATGATAACTACTTTTTCTTGAAGTTCATCATTACCACATATGTTTATTTTGACTAGAAGAAATAATAAATTTTATTATTCTTATTTAATAAAAAATAAGTATCATATAAAAAAATTAATGTGGCAGAAATATATGTTATATCTTCCCCCGCAGCACAGGTATATCTTGATCTATATACAAAAGAAATAATAACATATTTGGTGAGAGTTACCTTTAACGTCCCTTGAACTTAAAAACAATTGACCTAATAGTTCTCGTATACTCTCTAAGTTCTTAAAGATTATAAAATTGTAGAGAACAATTAATAAATTTCTAAAAGTGAATCATCAAATAAATAATCGTAAATAACTTAGAGAGAATTAATGAGATTAAGATTTTTTACTGTATATAATCTAATCCAAATGATTGAGATGAGTGGTTATAGTAGAAATGAATGGTTTAGAAATAAAGAAGATAGTTTTATGTGGAAAAAAATGTAATAATAAAATAATTGTTAGTCTGCAAATGGCATGGTAGATTGACTGATGGACAGTAACATGATATAAGATGCAGAGGAAGTAATTGTAGTTTTGGTAAAATAGGAAGAGTAAGATGGTATCTTATTCCACTGAGAGTGGAAAAAAAGATTCATGAAAATCTGTGCTTTTTACGTGCCACTTTTTCAGTGCACAAATATGGGATTTTGTCATGGCTTGTCACTTTATTCTCCAAAAGATGAATTCTGAATTGACCTTTTACTGTTGATGTTCCAGAATAATTTTGAGCACAGCATAGGGCACTGGGGCATTCACTCACTCACTCACTCACTACTAATCTCTCTCTATCAGCTCTGCAATTTTTTAATAGGAAAACAATTATGGTGGTGCTTTTGCATTATGCTAGTTTCGCTGTCTCCAAAAATAATTTGAAGCACATATATACATGAAGATGCCATGCTGTGCCCTCTCGTGTGCCACAAAATTAAATGCCAAAGCCCTCTGTTACAATTTTGTTTGTGCTGTCTGAAAAAGCTGCCTCAGTTTCTAAATCCTCAAGGCTGAAAACAACACGTCATTCAAAATATTTCTCTCTTTTTTGGACAACAATGCTTGAGAGATTCATCATTGATTCATCCACCTACAGAGGGGAACTCCAACACATGCTAGAAATCTTGTAGGGTCATGTGAATATTAGACCTATGGAGAGAGAAGAATGACGAGTGGATGATTACCAGCCTCACAAACCTCATTATTTTTGTTGCTCTACTGGCTTCTCTTGTCTTAGCTAAGATTTTATTTCAGAACATTGGCAAACTAGATATTACATCTTATAAATGTTTCACAGACTAGAGAGACTCATATCAGATTCTAATGCATATGCATGATTGTTGTGATTACTTTCTACACCATTATTGAATTTTGCCTCCAGTGTCATCATCATCCACTGAAATTTTCAGATCATCACAAACAATTTCAATCACATTTACATGTATCTGCAACTCAAAGAGAGATACTTTTTCTTGGAAAAAAAAAAACCATGAAGAGTAGTAATCTTAAATTATAATATCTAAATTAAATCAATGCCAGCCATATAGTAAGTGGAGAATTTGTTTAGGTATATGATATGCTGTAAAATATAGAGCATTGAAGGTAAATATAAGTATTTTCTGAAGCTTTGATTTTATTTTGAGTAAAATGAAAGGAAAACTATTAAAGAAATAATAAATTATCAAATTATACATCTATTATTGTATGCAATATTGTACGATATTCTATCTAATTATATATAATTAATGTAATAATGATAGTAGATCCTGCCTAATTAGATTATAATTTGGAGAGAAAAAGTTTTTTACATTACTATGGTATATATTTTCTATAAAAACAAAAAATGCTAAACATTTTTTTTTCTGTTACATCAATGAACATTTGAACATGTCATAGTTTTTGTCTCATTATTTCACCGGATGAAATCAGAACATAACTATAACAGTGAATGGTATATGAATGGGAACTGGATCTAGCAAAAGAGACAAGTTCCCACAAATTTGATTAAACAGGTTGAAATTTTCGCTCCGATGTTTTTATATGTAATGTCGAACAGCACATCATCATATTTTGTAGAACAAATTTGCAGAAGTTTTGTTTTGGAAAAGGAAGAGTTAAGAATGAGATGGAATAGTTAGGGAATGAGGGGAGAAAAATAAGAAAAATGAAGGAAGAGAATTGGTGATAGTAGGAGGTTGTGGGCAAGTTGGCAACAATGATGTTGACTTGAAGTTGAACCCATTATATCTTTTCCCTTGCATACAACGTCGTGGCCAATTCTTTAATGCCATCAACAAAACTCCACCATTTGATTTGATGTGTGGAACTTTGTGGTCCATATTACTATCCCAGCAAAAAGCACGTGGGTCTTCAATGTTCCGATCCTCTGAATTATGTCTCTCCATGCTTCCATCTGTCTCTACGATCATATCTGCAATCAAAGTGAAGCAATTTTACTACAACCAGAATTGCTGGGTATCTCATCTGATCTACCAGACTGAAGAACCAATATCCACACTTGTTCCATTGGACATTGCATGAATATCAAACATTCGTAGACCAACCAAAAGGTTACAAATCCTTTGATTATTATGTTATGGTGTGCAGTACCATTGAGGTGGTGACTTCACTCACCATTCTATTGAACCTTGTAAAAGATTTGGTAGGCAAGTACAAATACAAGCACATATCTTCTTTATTGTGTCAACAATAACACCCACATCAACACCATATGTTCGTTTTACCTTGAATCAACTTCAACAACATCTATCTACAATTCACATTCAAACAAACTATTCTTAAGACCCTCATATGTGCCCTGGAATTCATTGCTTCTCTTGTCAAATTCAAATTGCAACTTGAGTTTAGAATTAAAGAAAAATTCTCCCTCCACACATTTCCCAGCAACTTCATATTACTTTTAAAAAGTTAGTTTTATTTTTTAAAAAATTTTAAATAATTCTAAATGAAGCATAATTTTATTTTTTTAAATAACACACTAGTTGCACTCTCATATCTCCCTTTTTCATTTTGTTGAGTTTTGTACTCTATTTTTACACTTTATTGGTCTTTTTTGGATTTCTTAACTTAAAAAAAACGAATGAAAACACAAACACCATTAGTAAAAATAAAAGTTATCTCAACCACCAATGTTTATCACCAACCATCATTTGAAAATAAAGAAGAAGATATCACACTCTCCACCACACTGATATTGTTGAAATTGAAAATAACTATAGAGGTGCAGGGGAGGATATTGAGGTGCAGATAGAATTTGCACTGAAAGGATGATGTCAAGTTTGCCCAAGATATACATGGGGCTTTGTCACAGCATGGCGCAGCCCAATCAGTTGGTCTGGTTCTGAATGGGGTATATTTTTAATACGGTATTACATTCTGGACTACTTATTTAAAAAACAAAAGAGTGCCATTTTTTTAGGAAAATATATTTTTAACACCTAAAAAGTAAAAGACCTTGACAAATCATTATAATATTAAATATAATTATATAATTAAAATATTTATTTATTGGGATATCAAGTATATGTGTTTTACAGTATAGGGTGTTAACATATCAGCACCATTTTTTTATTGGGTGCATGAGAGTTGGACCAAAATCTCTGTTACTATATTAAACATGAAAACTACTAACAATATCCAAAAGAGAGAAATTATGGTATTAGTGTAAGCATTGATGAACAGAAACGAAACAAAAATGTGAGGAACGAAATAAAAAATGAGAAGTCAATATAGTCAAAGAAAAAAAATAGAAAATAGGATAAAATTATGTTTTCTTGTAAATTTTCAAATGCATTCATCCTCCAAAATTTCAAAGTATTTGTTTCGCTAAAATTTAGAATACTTTTTAGATATTTCTTACTAATGATGATAGATGAAAATTTTATGCGAATGACTTTTAACCTCTGAATCCTGTGATTTAAAATGATTTTGCTTGGATGTATATTTAACATTATGTTAAGATTGTCATTCACTTAAGTTTTTCACCTTGAAAAATGCGATAAATCTTATAAGAATCTAAAAATATATTTAAATTTTAGAGAAAAATATATATTTTTTAGAATATATTTAATATTTTATAAATATTAACCAAAAGGAAAGTATGTGGTTTGCAGAAAAAAGTAGCTGAACTTAGAGATAAAGCCATGCTATTAACAATTTTTAGGTTCCACCAATTTTGTTTCTATTTTCATTTCTTGGCTCTCAAATCAATGATAATGAGGTTTGTATACTTTGCGCATCCCTGTTTTTTCAATCAGCTACGAGTAATTTTAAAATTTTTAAAGTATCAAATTTGAACTGTTTTGAATTAATTTTTTTAAATAGATTAATTTTATTTTTTAATTTAGAATAGAATAATTTGTTTTCACTATATAAAAAAGCTAAATATTTATTTAAAAATCAAATTATCAATATTATGTTTTATAAAATAATAAAAATATAGTTAAGAATTTAAAATGGCAGTTTTTACATTAATTAATACTAGTAAACCGAAGAGAAAAAGAGAATTAAGATAAAGAGAAAAGAAAAAGAAAAAAGTTATAGATGCGGCAAATAGAGAAGAGAATAAAGAGGGTAAGAAAAAGGATAAAAATTATTATATAATAAAAGAGTTGACAAAAATAGGATAAAAAACAAAGAGACGGTAAAGTAGGGAGAAAGTATATATGCAGAGATAGGAGGAGAGAAAATGGGATGAGAGAGACAAAAGAGAGGGAAAAACATAAGAGAAACAGATATAACAAAAAAAAAAGGAAAAGAGAAATACAGAGGAAAGAAAAGAGAAAAAAAAAATCCTATTAAAAAGAAAGTTTCGAAAAAATTTAAATTATTAACTTTTATAGTAAAGTTTAAAATTTATAACTTTTATAGTAAAGTTTAAAATTTATAATTTTAAACAACCAAAAACATTCTCATTAATTTCAATTTTTAAAATCCGTTACCCAAATATTTCTTCAAAAAAACATGCAATAAAAACGCATTACTCTTTTAAAAGCTTTCATTCCAAAACTTTGATTTATTTAAAAATCCTTTTCCAGTCTTATCATAACACATTGATTTATTTAAAAATAATTTCCCAATCTTATTATAATATGTTCACAACCAAGTTCAAATTATCATAATTTTATAGATATGTTGAGTTGTGAGAATGGTAATAATGTGAATTTCATATAGATATGATCAGTTGTGACTGCAAAATTGTGTGGGTCGATAATAATAATTTAATAACAAATTATTACTAAATAAAAGAGGGAAGGAAGAATGATTCCAACAACTGAGGAAAACAGATGGCAAAACATTTGAAATGGTGGAATATGTGGGTAAGATGCCTGAATGGTAATCTTTATGATAGCAAATCCAAATATACAATAAATACTGTAACTTTACTATGTAATTCCACAACAAAGAACAGTTACCACTTAGTAACAACCCAAAAAAGTAAATGAGGGATGAAACCGGCCAAACAACTTCACATGATAATTAATAAATTATGGTCAGAGAACCACTAACTTTCTAAATAGCTTCACCTGCTAAAAACCTCGAAAAAATGGCAACAGCAACCGTGCCCAAAAACCTACATACATATTCAACCAGAGAAAAATAAATAGGAAAAATAAACACCACCATATTTTCAAATGTCATTGCTTTCCTCATCATCATCATCCTCTTGGTCCTCTTCATCCTTTTCCTGCCAATGATAATCATACTTTATAAGAAAATATTTCTATCACTATATTTGGAAGTCCTAATGTCATTAATTTCAAATTTAAACACAAATAAGCATTACCTGAATAGTTACAGAATGCTATGCTTAGGTAAAATAGCAATAACTCGTCCTTTAACTTTTGGTATCAAACATCTTAAAATGTGTTCATATTTTTTGTTGTTTTCAGATCATGAATGATTACAACTTTTAGCATTTTGATGTATCTTCACAGAAAAACCTCTTTTGTTATCGATGAAATCATACACTGAATGGATATTAACTTAGATGTATTAAAACGTATTATTGATATATTCATCAAACCTATGGTACTCACCCTTATTTATAATCTATTCCTAACTAATTAAGGAATTAAATCATGATAAAATAAATACTAATGGATAAGGAGAAACCAATCCTAAAGATATTCTGATATGATAAAATATTTTTCCATATATTCAGACAGTTATTATATGGAATTCACATCACATTGGCGGTTTTCGTATTCGTTTTCTTTATATTAACATCTAACTAAACAAAAATTAAAGCATTCAATTATTAAACCTGAGTTCAAAATATGACTACTATAAGTGACAGTACATGTTCAGCATTAAACATTGTGTCAACTGAATATTAGGTTTAGTATTCACTGACTGAATTTTGGACGAATTAAAAGCATGGATCCAACGCAAGATTCCATAAAACATAAAAAGAAATAATCCAATCATATTTGTCAATCATCTATTCTTTTTCTAAGAAAAACTCAAATTTCAATTACCTCATCATCGGCTTCATCATCAAAATCCTCTTCGTCAAACTCCTGTTCCCAAATCAATTACCATTAGAAACAGTATGGGAGAAAATAAGCAAAGTAAAATGAATAATTAAGTGAGATCTGAAAGTACAATACACAGAAGACAATAGGTTAAAATTTTAACTTACATTGTTGAAGTAAGTGAGTGGATTTGGCCATAAATCTTCCTTAATCAACTCTGCAACCTGCATTTAGAGTGATTAATGCTTTGGGACCAAAGTGAAGATGAAAGAAAATGTTCATCAGGAAAGAATTTTACAGCACCAGAAAAAAATATACCTCATCATGAATTTCATCCGTATCGTCTTTCTGTTCAGAGTCACTAAACCAAGTAAAGAAACTGCATTTATTGGCACAAGAAAAATTAAATAGTATTCATGAAAGGAGATTTATTAACATTTCCTCCAAATATATCAACTAACAATTAAGAACAATAAAAGCTTTTGTTGGCACATGCGAAAGAAGTTTTATTAAAAGCTGCAGCATCTTCTTTGCCAAGTTATTCTGTCTTGCTTAAAATTACCCTGTTAAAATATTTGGTCAGGGCATCAAAGATTTGCATGCTTATCATACCTGTTCAGATTTCAAAACAAGACTGAAGAATTCTAACTGATACGAAGAGAATATTTCTATCAACAGGTCAATGCTTTTCGCATTCTAATCTTTTAAATAATTATTCTAGTATAGAAAAGTATACTACAACATAGAAAAGTGTCACTAATCTTTCAAATAGTTATTCTTGTATAGAAAAGTATCACAGGGAAACACATTAAAAAATAAGCACTGTATTACAACCATCTCTTCTGAATCAAAGTGGAATATGGCACAGTAATCAAAGCAGGCATCACTAACTAGATATATTTCCTTGATCTGCCAATTGATCAATTAGAATGCCAGAAAACTCCAGCCTCCAACAGTAGTTTCTGTTTTCTTTTTCAAAAAGAAAAGGCTTGACCAAGAACAAGGAGAGGTCTAGTATACAACAGCGAAAATGAATGCATAACCATGGCTTTCTTTGTCTATAATTTACTGTGCTCAGAAACTTAAAAAAAAGCATAAAAGTAACAGTTTAGGTATCAACCTGATATCAATACGACCCCGCTTCCCATTCTTGTCATGATTGACTCCATTGGGTAATCCCTGTATATTTAAGGATTATGTTTCAAAGTAAAAAGGCAAACAAAAACTGTAGGTGCTGATAGGGTGGGGGGAAAAATGAATTCATAGCCTTACCTTGCCCTCTTTCCATTTAATGGGGGTAGCAGTTATCTTTGTTGATCCTTCTTCAAAGAAGGTAAAAGTCTTCGTAAGCTTTGTATTCTCAAAATAGGGATTGGGATTGAAATTCTGAACAAAAAATAGTCAAAAACTAGTAAATTTTTGTCTGTAGAGAATTAACATCTGGCTATTCTTCAAAGGGCATTAACAACTGGTCATTTTTGTCTGTAGAGACTTTTAAATCACGTCTATAAAGGATAACACCACTTAAGTAAATACAAGGGTTTTTCTTCTCTGGGGTGAGAGGGTGAGAAAGAGAGCAAGAATAACTCACAAAGGAGATTGAGTACCCAGATTTGACATCTTTATTATCTTCAACCTCGAGAGAACCCAAATACTTAAATATCTACAAACAAAGGGTGCCAGAAATGATTCAAACTTCATCAACAGGTTTATCAGAAATCAACGGAACAAAGGCATTGAAAGCACTGTCGTGTAAGCCTCACAAAGTGGTAAAACACCTTAAGCAAATAAATAAACCGAATCTATCAAGAAGGACAATTTAACATAATTGCGAAACTTCAGCATGTATGAGGAGAGAAGTCAACCTTTTGATCCTCTGAATTCAGAAGTTCACAAAGAGCAGGGTGATTCATAAACTGCAAAAGCAAAACAAAGATAATCGATCAAATTTTTTATCCGTCGTAACAACAATCAAATTAACAAAACGAAAAAAAAAAATGAAACTCACAGCAGTAAACCAGAAATCAGGAATAGATTTGACGATGATCTCATTTCGCTTATCGTAAACTGGCTTCCTTATTTCATTAAACTTCTGTTCTACTTCGAGGACCTTATCACTCGCCTCCTCATTGATCTACAACGACATCAAAATTCAAAATCAATGCACAATAGCGTAAATTTCAAATTTATCGTCAATGCACATTAGCATAAATAGCATCCACAATTCATAAAATTCAATTTCGTTACGTTAATTATAGGAATCAGTAAATTTCGTGAGAGTTTAAAACGGAGGATGAAAACCTAAAAAACTGGAAAATATGAATTCAATCGATGAGTGAGATTTTAGCGTGGAAAGATGATGTGGAATGGGAAATAATGAAACCTTGTCGAGTTCGTCTTGGACCTCTTGCAACTTCTCAATGGAGAGGATGAGTTTTTCGTCGATGGTATCCTCCAAATTCTCTGCGATTTTCAATTTCTTCGTCTTGTCGCCAACCATCTTCGCCTGAAACGCGCGTTTTCAAAAGCGAGGGGTTGTTTGGTGTGGCAGAGGAAGCCAAGTGAAAAGTGTGGGAAATATGGTTAGGGTTTTGCGGGTTTATGCTCGAAATTCTCGCTAACGAATATAAATAGGCTATCCCAGGACAAGTGTACATCCAAGGTATTTTCGTCATTTTGCTGAAGGTGACGTGGATACATCAATTTTGTTATAGGAAAATTGGGGTTTTTACAGAATTATATAATCGAAATTCTAATTTTAAAACCAAAGCAATTTTGAAAAATCAAAGTGGAACATTAGGTACATATTTGGTTGAATTGTTTTAAAAGAGTCTTATGTTACTAACTTTTTATAAGACTTTTAAAAAGTCCATATATCCGCAGAATAAAAAAAAATATAAATTATTATTGATATTGAATGTGAAATTATTGATGATAATAAAACATCTATTATTCATTTTAATTTGATAATACATTTTTTAATTTTAATATTGTTTTCAATTATTTTTATTTATACAAATTTTGTAAATGAAAAATAAATAAATATTATTGAATTTTTTATTTAAACCAGTAATGTTTATTATTTTTAATTTAAATATGTCAGGTTTTGATAGATTGGTTAAAATCACATCTATAAAACACTATAAAACACGTTACATCAAAATATTTAATTTCTAAAAAGAAGTTCAAACTGCTTTTTTTTATAACTATATTACAATGTAGATTTTATTAATTAATTTTATAATAACTTTAAAATAGTCAAATATTCCATTTTCAATTTTGAATAAAATTCGATTTCTTATTACCAATATTTCATATATAATTAAAATGAAATTCTTAAATGAATGATAACTAACCGAATAAATAAATGATAAGTCTAGGTTTCTTTGCATGCATTTGGTAGATTCCTTCATGTGTTTATTGATTGTTTTTTTATTTTTAATGGATTGTTTGTAAATGATTGTTGAGGTTTCTCAACCTATAAGATGCTAGATTTCATATGGATGTAAAACATGAGTTTAAAAAATATAAGAAATCTATAAAAAAATTAAAATAAAAAGCATATTAGGAAAAAAAAAAGACACTATTCCTATCTTGAGAAAATAGTTGTATAAGAAGTATTAAGAAAATTATATTAACATTAGAATTTTTTTCTTATAATACTAAAAATTAAATGTTTGAATAGTTTGTTTTAACTACTTCCCTTGTTTTGTGTTCGTCATTTCCTGTTTTAGACATTACAGTGTTTCAAGTCTTATTTGAGTTTACAAGGAAAGATATAATTTATTTAACAGGAGTGTGTTAACTGTGAGTATTTATTAAAATTATTCTCAAATAGTATACATCACATTCCATTCCATTACCATATTCTCAAGCCAACAAAAGTTATGGTAGTATCTGGTGTTGAAAAATGTAGTTTTAAAGGCCTCGATTAATCCACTAAAATCAACACTGGAAGATTGACAATACTATTTTTTTATTTTTCCCAGAGCTTCTTCATCAACTATCTCCCATTTAACATCGATATACCTTTTTAGCTTCAACAGAGAAGAGATTATGAATGTCTTTCCATATCAAGTTTTAAAAAAATCTTCTCAAATAACTTATCTTCCCTAAAAAAAATTGCAATTGTGTTTCATTTGAGGTGTTGAGGTCTTAATTATTGCCTTTGTTTCATTTTTATCGATTTCAACCCCTTTCTTTAGGAACATTTCAAATGATTTTTTTTTAATCCATATACTTTCTCATTTTCTTTCAAAAGACAACTTTTGAGTTAAATAAATTATTATCTTTTTTATTTTAATTTTATAACAATATCATTAATATATATCTCCATAAAATCACCAATTAAATTAAAAAAATAGTTTCATATTGTTAAATATTTTTTAATCCAAATGATATAATTAATCATTTATAGGTTCCCAATCCCAATACATCCGAGAAAAGCATAATCCTTTTTTGATATATCACTTTCAACAATAAAAGTTTTATAATATAATCAGAATACTTATATAAAATACTTAGAGACTCACTCTACCTACATGATAGTTCAAATGAACTTAATTGTTAACCATCTAACAATTTTTAATTTGATTTTTCAAGTAATTTCAAGTTCAAACAATGCATTTATTTTACAATCTATTACAATGATGAACCCAATCATGAATAATAGCATAAATATATAAAACTATTTTCGGTTGTGGATAACTATAATATTTTCTCTTTCTTACAATTGGTGAGTAAAAAATTAAACAAAGGAGTGGATTGCATAATTCATAACAAAGAATATAACAAAGGGTATGAATATAGCATTATGTTCATTAGAAGTAAATTGTATAAAATTTTGTTTTTAAATTGTAATTTTAAAAAATTGAAATATATTAATTTAAAACAGCATATTCATGTATTTTATAAATATTTTTTATGACTAATTTCTTCAACTAATGTAATCGATTCAATTAAATTAGAAAGTGATTTTAATTTTTTAGTCGTTCAGAGAAAAACAAATTAATTAAAAAATGTCTCATTCTTTTGATTTTAAATTTATTACTTAATTCAAAGACAACAATAAAAATATTAATAATGGGACAAATACAAACTGTGACAAAACTAAAGAAAATTGGTTTAGTTCAAAAGCTCTTTATCGCTGAAGGATACTATTATCAGAATTTTGGCATTTCTCACTGCACGTTATTGAAAATCAATACACTCTCTTTATTTCGTTTATTTCGGAGTATATTTATGTTTCAATAAATGATTAGTTGCTTAGATTTTGTAACCACTTCTACATAAAAAAAATAAAGTGTTTGTAACTCACTCATCATTCCCTGATTCCAATCTGTGATTATAATGGTTCTCTCCAACAAGGCAACTTTAAAAAATCAGACACCATCCCTTTATCAATAGTTCGTTAAAGAGAGGTACTCTTGTCTAGCCAGGCAAGGGAAAACATGAAGATACACTAAGACAGTTACTCTAAGACATAATATCTGAATATTGTATAAACAAAAATAACATTGCCTAGAATTCTTAACTTCTTTCTGAAAAAGGTAATTGGAACCACTAATTTCATGGCTTATACGAGCAAATAAAAAAAAGAAAATGGGAGAAAACAAATGAAAGTGTACTAATAATCAGTAAAAGTTGGATAAGGCACTTTATTTATCATAGCTCGGTAAACATTCACCATGAGCTTCCATGTGCACTCCATTTCCCGAAGATACATGCCAAACATTTTCATTTGAAGCTGTTGCCAATTGGTTTTCCATCATAAGATACTTCTGGTCATTACTATCATGCTGTACTCTTCCAGTAATCTCTAAGCACAAGCCCTTGCTTATACCTTTATGTGATTGCTTATCTTTAGCAGACTTCCTGCTAAAGCCCAGGTCCACAAAAACTGGTTGAAACTTAAGAGTTGGGTTTGGTTTGATACGGTTGACTTCCCTTTCATCCCGTGGACGTAATATTCTATTTTCAGACTGCAATTCTGAAACTTCGTCTTTATTCACAAGGACCTGCAAGATATAAATCAGAATCCAAAATGAAAAACAGGCACTCTGCATAATAGCAGGATTAAAGAGCATACAAAGGCTACTTATAATACATACAAGCAACAACAATGGGAAAAAAGGTGAAGGTATGTAAAACAATGGATAACATATTGAAAGGACTTTTGCATGACACATTCAAGATTTCCATTCTACACAAGCCATAACATGCAACATGCAATAGCATAAAAATAATGAATGGAACAAGCATAATAACTTGATATACATCTCTAGATACCAGGAAATAATCACACAAGAAAAAGACGTTTGTTTCAAATTCTACACATTCATGCTGCAGCAAATCCAACTAGTAACTTTAGGCAAAACCATATGGTTAAAATATAAACCTTGCGGCCAACAAGATCAAAAGTCACTACAACTCTATTCCGTTTGGCTCGCTCAGCTTCTTCCATCTCCTCTTGCTTCTTCTTCAACAGTTCTTTTTCCTAAAGAAAGATGACAAAAGAAATTCTCAAATGCATCATAACTCATAATACAACTATCACATGTGAGCAACAATTACAAGTCATAATCAGAATAGAATACCTCCTTTGACAACCAACTGTTCCCATCAATCTCATAGTAGTCACTTTGATCATCAATAACTGTTGTACGAGCTGCAGAGTTCCGGTCATATTCTACAAGCCTTTTTGCATAAGCTTCAGCAGCAGCATCAGCATCTGACAAGAGAGGCAAACTTTCTTCCAGACCGGCATACGAGCTTCCCTCTCTCAATACAAGTGCACCACAAAAATGACAAGGCCCTTCTCCTTCTTGTTCACAAACTATTTTGCCACAAGACAAGCAATTGCTGACCAGCTTGTGTCGTCGTGCTTGACAAGAGCATGGCCTTCCCTGCTGGAACACAATTGACCCTTTGGCAGCCTCAGCAAGTGAAACAACTTTCCCAGCCTTCTTCTTTTTGGGATTCACTTGGTTTCCCTTCTGTGACGTTCTTGATTCACTTCCAACTGTTGGAGTCTGATTTTCCTGATTGCTGCCAATCACATTCTTGTTGGGTTCTGCTTGATGGCTGCGGCCTGATGCTTTTGATGCTCTAAACGATTTCTTAGTTCCACTAGCTGATGTCTCCACAGAAGGCGGTTTGACATACGCATGTAATTTGGTAGTTGGAACATCTGAGTTGGCACTGAACTCTGAATAACCTCTTCGCCGTAAATACTCTTCAATCACGGTTTTCCCTGCTTCCTGACCAATTATATTCTGCAAAGGAAAATAAGATAAAGATAATCAGAGTTAAAATGAATGCATTGGAAGGATATTCAAAACAATTAATCCTTAAACTTCTTCAATTATAAGTGATTAATTTAATTATAATTATAATACGAGTACGTTGAACCCTAATATCCTACATTTCCAGAGAGTGAAAAGATCTGTGATTTGGATCACTTGCAGAATAAATTCTAAAATAATAAATAAAATGATAACAGATTCGAAGCAATAGGAATCAAAATTTCAGAAATTAAAATAAAAATGGTTATCGTTGGTAAAGTATAATAGAATTACATCAAGGTACTCTTTGGCGTCTGGTGGCTGTGCAAGGTCGCAGTAAGAAACAAGGCCTTTGATGATCTCTTGATCCAAACCTAAACCCAAACCAGTTTCAATTTTGGAGCACAACTCGACCAGCGCCTTCTCCAGCCACTCACCCGCCGATTCCATCTCCTCTCTCCGCCGCTACTCCGGTACCGTACGGGACGGGATTGATCTTAATTCTTAGGTGGCGTTTTTTCTTCAAAATCTTGACTCCCCAGTTACTCCCAAATTTTTAGAAGAGAGAACAACAAATACTACTTTCTATCACATATTCACATTCTTTTGAGATGCACACTAAACACTTATTTCTTTAAAAAAACATTAAAATTACAAAAAAAAGAAGTGAATCATACAAATTATTATAACATTTTCTCATAATTCCATAAAATTTGAACTAATGAAAAATTACAGTAAAAGAATATGGTATTAGATTTTTTTACACAAACATTTTTAGCATTTTCTATTTAAGAAATGCTTGGTTATTGTTTTAAAAAATAATTTATTTATATACTGTTATAGTTACAATTTTGTATTGTTTTATCATTATACAAGAGTGAAATATTATCAACTTCATTGATATTTATTTTGTTAAAGAATTTAGTTAATAGTATTTAAGGAATTTTCTTTTAATTACTTATTTTAATATATATCTTAATCATGAATTTATACCGATTATACTTGGTTCAGTGTTGATTTATAATGTTATTTTAAATTATTATAATTTTTATTAAAAGTAATGAAAAAGTTATTTTCACTTATTTCTAAAATAATACTATTTTCATATATCTTATAGAAAATTGTTTAAATAATGTAATTTAATAATATTGAAAATATACAATTTTATTGAAATGGGTTTAGAGTAAATTTTTTGAAGAGCAAAATTGGCGGGAAGGGGCTAGATCAACAATCGCTCCTTCGTTTTGCAGTGATCCTTAAGTGCGATGTGATGGTAACTCCTTTTGTTTACTTGGGGTTGTTGGTCGGGGATGTCAAAAGTGCGGTGCTTTTTGGAGCGGGATAGTAGAGAAAGTTAAACCTAGGTTAAGTAGGTGGAAAGGTAGGTGTTTGTAGTTGGCTGAGAGGATTTGTTTGATGAAGTATGTTCTTTCTTCAATCCCCGTTATTCTTTATGTCTTTATTTAAAATGTCTTTTGTGGTGGCAGACAAGTTAGTAAGGATTCGAAGAAATTTTCTTTGGGGTTGGGGTTCAGAAGGAAGGAAGATTGCTTGGGGCTCTTGGAAAAAAATTTGTGAACCTCGTGAAATTGGAGGTCTTGGAGTTATCGATCTAAGGATCTTTAACTTGGCTTTGCTGGGAAAGTGGATTTGGAGGCTGGGTCGGATAAGGGTGGTTTGTGAAAGGAGATTCTTGAATCTAAATATGGAGGTTGGAGAAGTTTTAGAGAGGATGGGAAAAATAGTAGGGGCTTTCTTTGGTGGAAAGATTTGAAGGAGGTGTGGGCTTTGGAGAGTTGGGGACGGAGTTTTGAAGATGTTTTTAAGTGGAAAGTTGGTGATGGAAGGGAAATTTCTTTTTGGGAGGACAGCTGGTTGAATTGTGGTGCGTTGAAGAGAGTCTTCCCGAGATTGTTTTCTCTGAGTTCGGCTAAAGCTGCAAAGGTGGCTGAGCTTGGGGTCTGGACAGATGGTGTTTGGGTTTGGCATTTAGGTTGACGAAGATTTTTTTTTTTTCGAATGGGAGAAACCTTTGGTGAGTCATCTCTTTCAGGTTTTGCAAGGAGCGAGATTGGACTTGAAAGAGGAGGATAGTTGGGCTTAAAACTTTTTCGGTTAACTCTGCCTACGTTTTGTTAAGGAGGGATCGTGATGATGAGTTGTCTTCTAGGTATAACAAGTTGTGGAGGTGTAAAGCTTTGCCTTTGGCACCACCAAGTTAGGACTTGTGCATGGTTTTTCTTCACGTCAAGTTAAGACCCGGTCTTCAATAAATTGGATCACTACACCAAGTTAGGACTTGTGCATGGTTTTTCTTCACGTCAAGTTAAGACATGTACGTGGTCTTCGATAAATTTGATTGAACGAGGTTGACACCACACCAAGTTAAACTTATGCATGATTTCTCTTCAAATCTATAATTCATAACTTTAACACAATATGTTAAGATGCATAAAAATATATTGTAATTCATCATTTAATTCATAAGAAACTATCATTGATTACAACTTATAGACAAACTAAAATAACAAGTTTATAAACTGATTAATGAAGTTAAATATAGTCCATTTTCTCGGTATAAGACCTCCATCTAAAGTTTCCAAACAATATGCTCCTTTTTCGACAACTTCTCAAACCTTATAGGCTCCTGTCACCAAAAACATAAACATCATAATTTAAGAAAATTTAAATTAATTAAAATCATTTGGTTGGTTTTGGCAATTTCCATTTAATAATCATCCCCAATTGGATAATACTCTAAAACAGGAGGGATTGCTATTAAAAAAAGTAAAAACATATAATAAAATAGAAAAGAAACAGTGAAACATAACAAAAAGAAAAGAGTGCATAATAAACTAAAATAAAATTGCCAAATTTTTTGTTCTTGGTATTCGGCTACCGTCCAATGATTCCAAACGTTATACTTCCCTTCCTACTACTTCACAAACACAATATGGTAAACACGTGATAATTATTTTCATTATGCCACATTAAAAACCTTATAAAAACAAAATGTAAAAAATCTATAAGAAAAATAGTACATAACTTAAACACGAATGTTTGCAATATTTCATGTTCAAGATTTGATGTATTGTCTTCCATTTCTTTTGTGTCATTGTCCTTCTTATCATATCACTTGTATTTCTAGATATTACGTATGATAGATTTACCTGTCCAACGATGGACTCCAAAATGTTATAGCCAAGAGGAATGTCTCTTAACTAAAGCATTTAATTTAGTCAGAAACAATACTTTCTGGATTGTTCTTCTTCTTGATCAGGTCATCTTCTTTTCCTTATATACTATAATAGTACTCTCTCCCTTTTCATTGTATGTCGTCTTGTTTTGATCTATATTCTCAAATTAATTAAGCTTGCATATTCAATTATTATTTTCAGAAATCGATGTCAGGTTTGCTTTCACTTTATTATTGAGCTCGGTCCATGACCTTAGAAGTATATTATTGTATTTCTTACTATGAGAAGCTTTATACAAATATAATTACATGAAATAAAATGTGAAATATACTATTTTGTGAAAAAACAAATATTCCTACTTTAAATGTAACGTCCAGGCGATTACAAAAAAAATATATCCTAATAATTATAATTATAGTATATACAACTCATCCTAATGTTGTGATGTTTAATAAGTTTGTGCATATGTTTTGCAAGAAGGGTTTAAGGTTTAAGGCCAAGTATTGCTAATTACAATGCCTCTTTCACTGCTTTTCTATCTCCTCTGTTTTTCTTCTATTCACCTTCTCTCCCAATACGACGTGTAGAGAGTATTGTTTGAGGATATAGATATATTTTAAAAATATTTGAAAAGTGTATCTGTTTTGGAGAAAATAAAAATGAAATTATTAGTCATGGTTAAGTTTTAGTGGGTTGAATGATGGGGGAGGGAATGGAAGAAGAATGGGTTGTTTCAGTGCTTAGGAAGTGCAGCAACCTGAAACAAACGAAGCAAATCCACGGGCACATCTTGAAAAGCGGTCTTCTCACAGACCCCTTTGTCTTTGGCAAACTCCTCCTTCACTGTGCCGTTTCCATCTCCGATGCTCTCCACTACTCTCTCAGGCTCTTCCACCACTTCCCCAACCCCGACACCTTCATGCACAACACCCTCATTCGCGGACTCTCTCTCTCCCAAACCCCTCTCCTTTCGCTCCACCCGTTCATCCAACTGCGTCGCCAACCCTCCCTCTCCCCCGACAGCTTCTCTTTCGCCTTCGTCCTCAAAGGGGTCGCCAACTCTCGCCAACTCAGGCCCGGCATTCAGCTGCATTCTCAAGCTTTCCACCACGGCTTTGACACCCATATCTTCGTTGGGACAACGTTGATCAGCATGTACGCTGAATGCGGGGACTCCGTCTCCGCGCGACGCGTGTTCGATAAAATGTCTGAACCAAACGTTGTCGCATGGAACGCTGCTGTCACTGCGGCTTTCAGGTGTGGTGACGTGGAAGGCGCGGGGGACGTGTTTGGGCGAATGCCTCTTCGGAATTTGACCTCGTGGAATGTCATGCTTGCTGGTTATGCCAAGGCAGGTGAGCTTGGGTTGGCGAGGAGAGTTTTTTGTGATATGCCTCTTAGAGATGAGGTTTCTTGGAGCACTATGATTATTGGGTTTGCTCATAATGGTTGTTTTGACGAGGCTTTTGGGTTTTTCAGGGAGTTACTGCGCGAGGGAATTGGGACAAATGAGGTGAGCCTCACTGGGGTGCTGTCTGCTTGTGCACAGGCTGGGGCGTTTGAGTTTGGGAAGATTTTACATGGGTTTGTGGAGAAAGCTGGGTTTCTTTGTGTTGGTTCTGTGAATAATGCTCTCATAGATACCTACTCCAAGTGTGGGAATGTGGCTATGGCTAGGTTGGTTTTTCAGAATATGCCAGGGGCAAGGAGCATTGTTTCTTGGACATCGATAATAGCAGGGCTTGCTATGCATGGTTATGGAGAGGAGGCAATACAGCTTTTCCATGAGATGGAAGAGTCTGGAGTTAGGCCAGATGGTATTACTTTTATATCACTACTATATGCTTGTAGCCATAGTGGCTTGGTTGAGGAAGGGTATGTTTTTTTTTCTAAGATGAAGAATTTGTACGGTATTGAACCTGCCATTGAGCATTATGGTTGCATGGTTGATCTGTATGGTCGAGCTGCTAGGTTGCAGAAGGCCTATGAATTTATATGTGAAATGCCAGTTTCTCCTAATGCTATCATTTGGAGGACACTCCTTGGGGCTTGTAGCATTCATGGTAATATTGAATTGGCAGAGCTTGTGAAAGCAAGACTGGCTGAAATGGACCCAGGCAACTCTGGTGACCATGTACTACTCTCGAATGTTTATGCCGTTGCAGGGAAATGGAAGGATGTTGCCAGCATCAGAAGAACCATGACTGAACATAGCATGAAAAAAACTCCTGGCAGAAGCATGATAGAAATTGACAAGGCCATTTATTGTTTTGTGGCAGGTGAAAAGCCTAACGAGGTCACAAAAGAGGCTCATGAAAAACTGAGGGAAATAATGTTGAGACTCAGAGCAGAAGCAGGTTATGCGCCACAGCTAAGGAGTGTTCTACATGATATTGAAGAGGAAGAAAAAGAAGATTCAGTTTCTAAGCACAGTGAGAAGCTTGCTGCAGCTTTTGGAATAGCAAAACTTCCCAAAGGAAGGATTTTAAGAATTGTGAAGAATCTGAGGGTTTGTGGGGATTGCCATACCGTGATGAAGCTGATTTCTAAAATTTATCGAGTAGAAATCATTGTGAGAGATAGAAGCCGCTTCCACTCGTTCAAAGATGGATTCTGTTCTTGCAGAGATTACTGGTGACAGGTGATTGATCAAGTAGCTTGTGTTGACTGCCTTCGTTTATGAGGAAAATACACAATTATTTCTTGATTTTCACCAAAATTGTCTGATCTGTATGGCTCAATGCGGACGACACCACATCAATTTGACATACATGATGTGTGAGGCATGTTGGTCCAATTAAATGGTTACTAGAGAAGCATTTAGTTGTTCTATCTAGTGGTTTTACTGCCTTCAGTGAAGTATGGTGAAATGGTTAATTTCCCATTAAATGAGAAGAAATTTAGCCAATAACTACTGTTTTTTCTACCATCATTCCTCTAAAGTTCAAGACACCTATTGGAAGACAAAAAGATACAAGTGAAAAGGATGAACCAACAAAGCCATACAAACTAGTGAGAAGCAACACTTAATTGAGGTATTCAGAATACAACGACTATGTTCACAACAAAAATAATTGTCAAAACATCAGTTTTCCATCACTTTACAAAGAAACATGGAATGTTTCAATCCATTGACGGACAAGGTGCTTAAGGCCTCCCAATTAGCATGCCACTTAGATTTTCCATCAACTTTATTTCTTTATTATGATAATGATCGCCATATCGTGATCCCCCTTGTTGCCGTGCACCTACCTCCAAACCAAAATTTGATGGGAACATCAAATGGTCTCTCCAACATGCCATGGGAATTGGAGTTCAGTGGCAATGATTGCAGATAGGATATAACAGAGAGCAATGCCAGGTCCATTATCAATGACAATTCTTTGCAGAAGTAGCTAAGAGTTGTTATAGTAGCAGAACTTGGTCACTTGGTGACTATAGAGGAATGAACGGTCTCTTGGTGGGAGAGGCTGATTGTAGCTTTGGTCGTAACTTTTTCAATTGAAGATGTTGGCACAATTCATTGCATCGGCGTAGTGAATATAGTTCTATGGCACCCTTAATGCATCAAATGCAAGCAGACAAGATAACAAGATTGTTCCTCATATATGAGTTTGGTAAAAATCTTTTTTATGACTGGTCTTTAGGCTTTATATCTTTTGGTCCTTTTGGTTGGCGCCTATGGTTGAATTGACATAATCGAATCATCCATTACCAACAAAGTTTGACACAGTTGGTAAATAGTTAGGTTTTTAAGGATGCTGATTCGGTTTGATGAGTCCTCTCTGTATGAAGAATCTTTTGTTTCAAGAAGAAAAACCTATTTCGATTATCTTTATACTATTAGTATATGGAAGATATCGTTGATGACACCAAAAATAAGCCATCGACTAATTAATATTTCCTTTTTCTTCGTCAAAAGGAAATTGTGGAGACAAAAGGTCAGACACTATTATATATTATTACTTCACTCACAAGTTATGGCAGCAGCTTTTGTATTCTACATTTGTGCTAATATGCTACATTAAGAATCTTTTTTAATGTGCCAGACTGAGCAAATATATGCTAATATGCTACATTAAGAATCTTCTTTATTTTTACTTAATCTTCATTCTTTTCTTCTTACTATTTTCTGCATCCAAATAGGGGGCAGGTGACATGGACTAGCATAAAATCAAACTGCAAATATTAATGGTCAAGTTTGGGTAAATAATTTAAATAATCGTTTAGGAACAATTAAAAGAGTTTATAAGAAATTAAACTTATGCTAACTATTTTGACATAAAATTAAACTTGTTTTTATTAAAGCAGCTTATGATCTCCATAAGTATTTTTAGCTCATCTTAACACGTTTCGCAACGAACCTATAAACAAATTCTCTTGTAATAAGATATTAACTCATTGAAGTACTGAAGTGTATTACTTATTCAAATACGTTTTAATGTAATAAAAAAACGAGTTTATTTATAAGTGTGCGAGCAAAATTTGTTAAAATATATTTTAATAAGTTTTTCCATAAAATATATTTGCTTCTTATAATCTATCCGAAAACATTCAACCAGTTCATTTTCATTAAAATGAACTCTCCTATTCTTTGTAGTGATTTTTAATCATCTATTAATCGTCACTTATAATAATTAAGTCTTTGTTTAGATGGGAGGAAGAAGAAAGTATGTAGATGAGAAAAGAAAAGAAAATACATAAAAAGATAAAGGTTTTTTTGGTTTGAAGAAAATTAAATATTTGTTCGATAAATTGTTTAGCTGAAAAGAATAAAAAAAAAAGCAAAATAAGTTTCTATTTAAAATTACTACATTGAAAAACATTTAATTTTCTATCTTAAAATTATTTATCTATTATAATCAATTAGGTATAACCGTGATTTATTATTCAAAATTCATGTAACATCATTTGTAATCCTCCATAAAATTAACATGACCAATTATGTTTTAAGCATGATCTATTAATACAAAATTATTTTTATATAAACCTAATCTTTTATGAAAGAAATATAAAATCCATTGTGGATATATGTAAAGAGCTATATATTTCCTTAATAGCATATAAAATCAATTTGGATGGAATGTTAATAAATTATAATGTTTATAATCCATGTCAACATTGTATGGCCCCTTAGTGAGAATTGTTGCAATTTCTTTGCATTTTCATGCATCCTTGGATAGAAACAAAAATCATCAGACCCACTTCAAACATTACAAAATACAAAATTTGAGTTACGTAGGCACACCAGTTCTACCATTTTAATGGTGGACCAACCCTAAATTCAAATACAACATCTTTATAATACAATAATTCTTCAATTCATATTATAACTATTTCCTGAAGTAGGTTACTAAACTTAAACATAAGAAACAACTAAGGTATAGACAATGATCTTCTATATGCTAAAGTTCTTGGGAGAATAATGTTAAAATAAATTAAAAATTTATTAAAAAATTAAAAAATATAAAATTCATGTTTATTTCAACTCATTGGAATTCAACTATCACCCATTTAATGGACAATTAATTGGACACACACACCCAGTAAGCATAGTTTTGATTACTGATTTTTCCACCACCAACCAAAAATCTCATCGACTCCAGGGTCAGCATTTTCTGCTGTGTCCTTAAACTTTAGGTCTTCAATTTTTCATTTTCAGCTTTCACCACCATCCATCGAAGCTCTGCTGCATTCTCCAATGGCTCTCTACGCAACATTTATGCCTCCCTCGTCTCCAAAATTTAACCTTTACGCCAAAATTCGAGCACCCTTTAACCCTTACTCTGTCAGAGTCCTTAACCCCTTAACAATTCGGGCTTCAACTACTCTCGATTATTCTAATGTCTCTGCCAACGACAAATCCTCCCCTTTGAAGGTCAGAATAACTTCTCCCTCTAACTGTCAATGGCTTTATTTCATTTTACTAATTGTGTTCTCCAAATTACTTTCTCGGTTTTGTTAAATTATTGTATTGAATTCGTGGAAGATTATTTTCACTCATTTAGCAACACTCACTTTCACTATTTAAAAGGTCAAAGTAAGAAACTATAGTGATAAATATTACTTTGAGTGTTGTTTAGGTTTAGTGTTTTACTAGGATTTAAGAAAGAAGACTTCAGTTTATCAGAAATTCAGATGTCCGTTATATCGTTGGTTAATGTAATAAACATTCATTTTATTGGTTTTTCTTCGTTGGCTTATAAAAGCAATTGTCTTCTCATTCGATTATTAACAATTGCAACTTGGAATTTGGATGCTTGTTTAATTGAGAGAAAATATCAAAGCCATGTTGTAATTTGCAATCACTTCTGTTGCCTCACATAATGGTTTTTTCTTTATCCATCAGACTAGTAATTGGCAATGGAAATTCAAGGACAATCTTGTAAACATTTATTATGAGGAGCATGTAAAGGAGAGCTCGGAGCCTTCCCAAAATATCTTGATGATGCCAACCATTTCTGATGTCAGCACTGTTGAGGAATGGAGATCAGTGGCTGGAGACATTGTTCAGCGTAATGGCAATGCCAATTGGCGTGCAACTATTGTTGATTGGCCGGGCCTGGGTTACTCTGATCGGCCAAAGATGGATTACAATGCTGATGTCTTAGAAAAATTTCTGGTTGATTTCATCAATTCACCAAATAGTCCCATAAAACAACCAGGTACTTGTGGAGGGGCATTCTATTTTGTAATATTTTTCACTTAACAGTTAACGTTAGATTAATCTTTCTAGTTTTGAAATCTGGGCTTGCAGTTATTCATCTTTTTTTAAGAATATTTGCTTATAATGAATTTCAGGATTTACTTTGTTTTTGGGCAATTTCAATTTGTTTCTTTATGCACAGTTGTGTAATTTAGTGTAGAAAATAATATTTATGTGTTTGAGAAACTTTGCTAAGCTATTCTTTTATTTTTCCTTTTTAAAATTAATTTCTTACCTACTTACTAGGCTTCTAAGGCTTTTGTTTTCCTTTTCCCCCCTTTAATTGTTGGATATGAGAAATCTACTGTCAGTGCATTGGATTATATATTGACAAATTTTGTTAAGTTATTTTTTATGTTGGTTTTTGAAGATATAATTCCTTACCGGCTTGCGGCTTCTAAGGCTTTTGGTGTTCTTATTATTCTTTTTTTATTGGCGAATTTGGAAGATTAAGGCTGTTGAGAGTGTTTGTTTCATTCTTTCTGTTTTTATGAAAATAGAAGCTTTTTACTCTGGAGCTAGGCAATATTTTTTCCATTAAGTAGATATTCTCGTGGTACCATGTTTCTTCTTTTGTTATATCTAGTATCTACTATGATGCATTTGTGAATTGTTGGGGCAAGTATGTTTGTGTTTACCCATTAATTGTCTTGTAGTGGAGTTATTTTTTTCTTGAATGTGTATTTGTTTGCATGAGCAGTTGAATATAATCTGCCTTTGTATTGATTAATGTTCATGACTAACATAATTCATGTGAAACTAGAAAATGATTTGATAATTTTTGGGGGAGGGCATGCTGCATCTATAGTGGCCCGTGCTGCAAAAAAGGGTCTGGTGAAGCCCAAAGCAATAGCTGCTGTTGCACCAACTTGGGCTGGTCCCCTTCCTATTGTGTTTGGTCGAGATTCCAGCATGGAAACAAGGTACTTTGATGCTCTGGGGACATAATTTTTTCCTTGCTGCTTACTTTCACATTGCTTTCTGGTTTCTACTGAGGAAAATAAATTTAAGTCACCGAGCTTAAACATTTTTTTACTGAAACTTAATATAATTTAACTTCACCCAAATTTCGTTGCAATTGTTGAGGTAGTAGAAGGATACAGTGCTGGTTTTTATTATTTCTGTTTGTATCAATTGTAGTTTTGTGAATTGTCAAGCTGATTCTTGAACCTTGAGTTGTAAATGATATTGAAATGTATGATTCATCAAAATAATTGAAAAAAGCTTGAAATGTATTGTATAAATGATGTATGGTGCATTGGTGCTCCACGTAATAATCTTAAATTGGGAATTGAGTAAACAATTTTTATTAAAACCATAGGTCTCACAAGTCATAACCAAGTCTCACTATCAACTGATGTACAAACTATTAAATAAAAATACCCACAACACAGAGGTATAGTATTGTACTCATCCCAAGAACAGTGGCCCACGTTGTTTGAAAGAGACATTCAACTATAATTAGTGTGTTGTGGTGTGTAATCTATTGCCAAAAATAGTACAATGTTCTTCCCTTACGTTGCCTTAGGAACCACATAAGGAGACAACATGAAGCCAATATTTCGTAACAATGAAAAAACAAAGCAAGGATATAACCTAATAAGGTTATATAGAATAAGTTACTTTGTGAAGCCTCTGTTTTAGAAGAATAGAAATTGAGTAATGGAATAGCCAAACAGGTTTTCTAGAGGGAAGGAGTGAGTGCTGTGAAGCCTCTTTTTACAGAAAAAGCAATTGAATAATCAAATAAGGTGTATTCAATTGTGCTCCTTTAGTTCTTTTTCATATTTATACAACTTCCTTACATTTATTTTTGGATGAGAATTGGTGAAAACATAAGCAGCAGTAATAAAGACTTTTAAGAATCTAATGATTCATGTGGGTGATATGAAACAACACAGGCTCGAGCATATATTTCATGATTCAAACCTCAAGCATTTGCGAGATTCACTTCACGATATGAATTGTTAGCCTTTACAATCTTCTTGATTTAAGTTATTGAAATTGTAAATCCTGCGACTCTAACAACTGTGGTGAAAGTAACTCCACGCTCTTGGTAACAATGTAATTTGCTATGGCTCTTAAAAGATCTTCCAATTTTTCCTCCACCAATTTTGGTTGATTTCTGTATAATTCTCATTGATGTATATTCAAAGAGATATGCATGCAACGGCCTTCCTTACTTTGTTTTACAACATAACTGATATATATTTATATTTCTCTCTTCCTCATGAACCTCACAGGTATGGTTTTCTAAGGGGTACCTTAAAGGCTCCTGCAGTTGGCTGGATGATGTATAACATGCTCGTCAGCAACGAGAACGCAATCCAATCACAGTACAAATCCCATGTATATGCCAATCCTGAAAATGTGACTTCAGGAATTGTGGAAAGCAGATATGCATTGACAAAACGAAAAGGAGCGAGATACTTGCCAGCTGCATTCCTGACTGGTCAGTTAGATCCGGTTACATCCCGTGAGGAGTTCCTCGAACTCTTTGCTGCTCTGGAGGGAAAGACCCCAGTGCTGGTTCTATCAACCAAAGGGTCTCCTAAGAGATCCAAGGCTGAGATGGAAGCTCTTAAGGGAGCTAAAGGGGTGAGCAAGTTTGTGGAAGTACCAGGTGCTCTTCTTCCACAAGAGGAGTATCCTGCTTTGGTGGCAGAAGAGCTTTATCAGTTCTTGCAGGAATATTTTGGGTCTGTTGCTTAGAGTTGATATATAATTTCTTTTGACGATTTATGTTTCAAACGGAGAATATCAATATCATTGATGTTCTGCAACTCTTCCCCTCCAGTAATGTTGGTGCATCTTTTGGAGGCACGAATATTAATTGATGAGGGTGTATACAACTATACATGTTTTATGTAGTGTGTTTTTGTTTGATTTGTAAAGAAAACCTCGTGTATAAGAAGCTTACACTTATCATTTCCAACTGAGCTGATGACTTGAACATTACTTCTCAGCTGAAAGATTTTAAAGTTTCAAGGCCCTTTTGATTTGAAAAAAAAAGAGTGTTTTCAAGTTCTTTTTAAACTTTTAATTATGAGAAATGTTATTTTGTTTGACTTCATTTTTCATTTTTAAAGTTTTTTTTGGACATATCGCATATTATCACTAGGTTTAAAGTTGATATTGCTTTATCTGGTTAAAGTTGATATTGGTATATCTAGTTTCTTGACTATGTACATTATGTTTAACTCTTTCCAGAAATTTTAAATTCTTAAAATTTTCAATATTGAAAAACATTGTAATAAGCACCTTAAAATGTGAATGTCGTTTGGAAAAAATCAAAATCTTGTTATGCCAAAGGCAATAATGGAACTGGTAGGAGTTGTTTGGACTTTTCTGCTAGTACTGGTCTGATTAGAGGTTCAACTAGTAAGTTTATTAGTTCTTTTATCGTTTTTAATGGTGTTACTAACGCAATTTGTTTGTTGAATTTATTGCAGTTATGCCAATTTGAAATGATAAAATTTGTTATAGTTTGAATGTGACTCACAAGCTGTGATTCAAACTTTTATGGTAACTCTAAGGTCCCTTTGAAAGATTATAAAACAAATGAAATAATTACAAGTTTTTAAGTGATTCTATGAATTTTGAAAACTTACACATTTATAGCGAAGAAAACAAATGTATTGATGAATATGGACATTAAACAAATGTATTGATAATTTATTTTGTAGACACCACATTTTTTCACAATAAAAATATGATTAATTAGATAGATCTACCTTAACAACAAAGATTTTCGTTTAACGTAACTAGATATACAAGATTCAAATACGTTAAAGTGAAACAATTATTTGTGAATTGGTTCACATGTTCAATAATCAATATTATTCTAGGCAGAACATTCTATGACAGTCCCAGTTACGGGTGCTTATGGAAGCTATGCATACATGCATATTGTAGTTGGTTTTGAAAAGTAATAAGCTGCATAATTGACGCATAGAACATCATTTAAGACACTATATATCATCTTATAATAAGTTGATTTGACTAAAATATTATTTTTTACAGATTTATTTAAGTAGTTTCCAACTTATTTTATACGAGTTAGTTCAGCCAAAGTTGATCTCATATTAACTTTATAGATTTTTTTTATATTTTTCTCATTAATTTACTTGAAATCTTCTTTTAGTTTTTAAAAAAAAACTATTTTCCCTCTAATGCCACTTGAAGTGTTGAAGAAAAAGACGAAACATAGTTACAAAATGTGCAAAAATACATTGGTATAATTATGGTTGCATTAATTTATGTGCTCAACAAAAATCAAGATTACGCAATCAATGATGACGTTATTGTTAGTAATTGATAGTGACAATAATATAAATTTGCAAGAGAGAGATCTGTATAAAAGAAGCAATAATATTGTTAACTTGTTATGGGAAGCTAGACACTAAATATGGCATTTATTTATTGGGGAATTGAATGCTAATTTTTTGGATTTTTATTTACGTAAACTACTTCTTTATTTTTTTTTAAATAGCAGTAATCACTTTTTTATTCTACTTAATTTTAAAAAAATGAAAGAAAAAAACAACACTCTTGTCATGTTGAATACAGTTCTAAAAGAAATTTAAGCTGTGTTTATCATACACACAGCACACCAACATGGAAATACAGTTCTATTCATTTATTATTTCAATGAACAGTCTGACACTATTTTTTCCTTTATAATCATAGTATCACTGTGTTTCATGAAGAAATTGAGTCCAAAGTCATAAATAAAATAGTAATTATTTTTGTATAAACCCAATAGATTCATTAATAAGGTGGATAACATAGTATTAGATGTATGAAAGATAAGGAACATGAAGAGAAAGCTAACAGAAAAATAGGCTCCACATACCTAGCCACTTTCAACCAAAACACAACACCCACATAAACAAAACTACCTTAAGCTAGAGCCACATATTTTTTTTTAAAGAAATAATAATAATAATACTAGTAATAATAATGATAGTAATAATAATAATACGTCAATTAGCTTACATGATCCCATCTCTTCTATGATGATGAAGATGGAAAGTTTTAACTATTATAAGCAAAAGACATAGATTCTCATAAGCCAAAATCAATTTTCTTATCCACCTTTCAAATCAAAAGGGAGATAAATATTTTTTTTTGGTAATCATGGCGGTATGCACATTTGCATGGATATATTACAACCATTAAGTGTAGATTGTAAAAGTAATTAATATATTATTATATATCTTAAATAATGTCTTAGAAACTGTTTGATAATTAAATACTAATTAATTATAATTTATTTTACTAGTTTATAAATTAATTTCATCAATACAAACTAACAATGTTGTAATGTGTATTTGTTAAAGTCAATAAACTAGTTAGGAAGTTATTTGACTAGTTTATAAGCTAATTTGATTAATATAAAAAATATTTGGTAAGTATCTTAAAATAACTTTTTTTTTTATAAAAAGTTTTCATGTTAGATATCATTATGCTACTTGACATCCCAATTAGGTTGACACCTTAAGTTTTTTTTATCAGCAATAAAAAAATAAATAAATGGGAACCACTTCAGGGGTGGTTCAACCCTTATAGAGAAACCAACATCTAACAAATACCACCAAACTAACTAACAAAAGCCCTACCCGTTAAAATAAATCCTGAAAAAAAACTTCAAGAAATCATCCTCATACACACCAAAGATTCCAAACACCAATTAGAGTAGGAAAACAAACAAAGCAAATTTTTACTGAAATCCAAGACCAAACCTTTACTTGCACAAAAACAAACACTTCAAACGCCTCCGCCACACCCCTTTTGAATATGATAAAATTCCTGTGATTCCAGAGTTCACTCACCATCCCAACCCAAATTGTGTTCCATACAACATTAACTGAATCAGAAGACCAACTCAACCTGAATTGGTCAAAGTTTGACTTAGGATTAATGTGAAACACAAACGAAACTCCAAGCCACTTAAAGCATAAACACCAAACGCGCCAAGCAAAACTACAATCGAAAAACAAATGGCGATAAGATTCTTCCTCCTTCCCACACAAACAACACAAAGAATTTTCAACCGACACCCCTCGCCTTTCCAAATTGACCCTAATAGCAAGCTTATTTTCAAGCATCCTCCAAGCAGTAAGAACAACAGAAGGTACGACTTTGCATCTCCACAATCTACTGAAAGCCGGAGAAGAAACCACCTCGCGATCCTTCCTAACATGAATATAAGCAGAATTAACTGAAAACGTTTGAAGACCCCCAACCTTCCAAACCCAACTATCCGCCTCTCCCGGGACCAACCTTGCTTTAAGTAAAATCTGAAACAACTGATCCTCCAAAGGTTTCTCCCAATCGAAAAAAGATCTTCGCTAGGCAAGCTGCCAAACCCAAACTCCATTAATCCAAGACCCAAGCTCAGCCACCATTGCTTCTTTGGCCGAACTTATAGAAAATAGTCTCAGAAAAACTCTCTTCAGCACGTCACAACCCAACCAATTGTCCTCCTAGAAAGAAATATCCTTTCCATCACCAACTTTCCACTTGACCCCATCTTCAAAACTTCTTCCCCAACCATTTGTAGGCTGACACTTCAAGTTACAACAATCATTTGTCATCACATGAAAAAATATATTATTAAAAAAAAGAAAAAGAAAGAAAATACAAAAATATGGGGACTAGACCAAAACTCATATGTTAACAAAAACGATACATAGGTAGACTATACATATTAATAAAAAACTCTAGGAACAGACTAGATGGAAGCCTATTATACCAATGAAAGAATTCTCTATGAATAAATCCTAAATTAGGCAACTTATCAGCACACACATTCCTTTCACGAAAAATATGAGTAATCCTAAACCTGATTTTTCCAGAGTAATTAAGACAAGTATTCCATCGATTACGAAGCATCCAAGGAACATTTGTCATAGCAGTAAACGTAGCACAAACCAAGGCAGAGTCACATTCCAGCCAGACATTAGTAAGACCCAACTTTTGAGCTTCCTCCCAAACATATATAACTTATTTTAGGAGTTATAGTTTATAAGTTATTTGAAATAACTTGTAATTGACTTAATTTTCTTCTGTTGTTATCCCTTATGTTTTATTTCATTTTCTTATTATCTTTAACTTGTTTTTATCTATTATTACTTATTTCAAATTTATAGAGAAAATTGATTATTGTATCATTTTTAGTATTTATTGCTTTATTTTTTCAATTTTAGTGTAGTTCAAATTAAAATTATAAATTAAAGTAATTAAATTTTCATTGCGTGATATTACATGAAAATTTACACACAATGCAAACTGCAAAAAAACAAATTCAATGCAACAATAGTTTAGATTGAGAAATAAAAAAATTTAAATTTCTATAAATAGGTAAAAATTATATTTAAAAAAAGTGATTAAATTAATGGAATTTAATCCTTTATTTGAATTAAAATGTGAATAAATTCTTAAAATTCTGATAATATAATTTTATCATTCAATTCAGAATAATAACAAATATTTTAATTTGTAAATATTAAAAAAAATATATATCAAGATCATTAAACATTAATATGATTATATATATATATATGTGTGTATATACCGCATCCACTACAAGAAAATAATGAAATAAGAACCAATTTTTATAAACAAAAAATAATTAGTTGTTATAGTGATTAAATTAGAAACCATTTTAGACACTTAACAAATTTTGGTTTCTAAATTAGTTTCTATTATTGTTAAATGGTTTCTAAATTGGTGTCTAATTAACAACTAATATTTTGTTACCAATTATTTAGATTCTAAATTTGGTAGCAAAAACCTTGGTTGCTAATTAGACACCAATTTAAAAATCATTTAACAATAATAGAAACTAATTTAGAAACTAAAATTTTTTTAGTCTCTATAAATTGGTTTCTATTTCATGATTTTCTTATAGTGATCTTGCTATAAATGCAAAAAAAAACCTGTCTAAAAAATACAAAAATCTAATATTTCAAAAATATTTTTTATATATAGAGAAAAAATAGAACATTTTTAATGGTTGATTTTCAATAAAAATTTCAAGTATTAGATGTATTATTTACAAAATCTTGCACTATAGGTAATGAGTTCTTATACTATAACTCAATATCTTAAAAATAATAAAATACTATATTTTAACTTCTCTTCTATTAAAAAATGAAAAATTATTGATCCTAATAAAAACTTATATCTTACATGTTATGGAAGGACCTACCAAAAATAATGTAAGATCTTGTAAAAAAAATATTCTTATATATTATAATAAAATATATTTTATATAAGTAGTATTATAATAGTGTTAAAAATATTATTTTATTAAAAAAACACTTTATATTATTCATATATATTACACTAAAATGGTACAATTTATTTTGTTTATTATCAAAATGGACAAAAAAATTATTTATAACTTTAGATAAGTCATGTCTTGTTGCCATGACTTCATTTAAAACAAGTTATGTTAGTGCAAGATGATTTCAGTTTGGATTAAACCGTACACCAAAGTCATACCATGGTAGGATGATCGTGGTTCAAAATTTTAAGAATTCAAATCGTTTATGGTTGGCTCAATTTTAAAAATTTGATTAGAGTTTAATTGAAGTCGTGCAAGGTGACACGACTTCAGTGTTAAATAAAAATAACCAAAATTGTGCATGATTCTAATGAATTTAGTTGTTTTTATTTAACACTAAAGTCATGCCACTCTTGGATGCTTTCAATTTTTCTAAGGCATTGTGTTAGCTTTCTGTTAATATTTTGTCTAAGACATTATGTTAGCTTTCTGTTAATTTAAGGGATGTGAAATTTTTGTTTATGTCTGATCAGATGCACAAAGAGGACATGAGAGGAAGAATAGTTACCACAATATCATGCAAGCTGGTTAACTATGTGAAATGATCAACATAACCGTGTAATTGAAGGAATTTAATTTAACAGAAATTAATACCACACGGGTTTGATAAATTTAAGTTGGCTAGCAATGTGACATGACTTCACACGAGTTTGATAATCCATCTGACGACAACCAATCAAAACATAATACCACAACATGCTAATAGCAAATATTAGTGACAACGACGCTATCAAAGACACAGAAAAAGACCATCACATGACACAACATCTCATTCATAGTTTCTTTTTGTTTATGTATTAAAAACAATTATTATTATCATCCATATTTACTTTCAATATAATTTATTTTACTTAATCTAATACTCTTCTTCTTATTTTAGTCTATTTAATCACATTTTTTAATCAATAAAATAATATAAACCAAAATATACATACTCATTAATGATGTAACAAATTTTATTAAATAATATTTAATCTAATTCATTAAAGTATTGTAAAATCAAGTGCTAACTAAATTTTTAATACACAAATTATTTACGTCATATATTATTTACACACAAATTTAAAATAAATTATTACTTATTTTAATTTATCAAACTATATACAATTACTAAAATAATAAAGCTAATACTTATTTTAATTTATCAAATTATCCACCGTCACTAAATTTACACAAAATTAAAATTATACCAGATTGACACGAGTTCGATTTAGAATAAAAACAATTGAAGTTCTTCAATTATTTTTATTCAACACTAAAATCATGTCAAACAGACAATACATCAATTAACCTTAATCCACATTTTAATAAAGTTCTACATGTCATACATGACATAAATTCTGTAATTTTTTAATTAAAGTCATTCTACAATGACACAACTTTACTATATAATCTGAAATCATCTTACACTAATATTACTTCTTCCAAACGAAATTATTCCAAAAAACACGACTTACCCAAACAATTTTTTTTTTACTTATTTTAATAATAAAGTAACAAAATCACACCATTTTAGTTTAAAAACATGTATTTTTACCATAATTTCAAAGGAAATTACAATAATTTTTTACGAATAACTTTACACAAGTACAGGTATTCTGTAGGAAAACTTTCACATTAAAAATTGACATGGATATGAAATATTTTCTACTGAAAGTATTTATATGAAAATTTGTGCCTAAATTTTTTGACAAGAAATATGCAGGTAATAAGTACTTTTGTAGCAGATGAGTAACGAACCTTAATCTGAAATTGTTGAAATTAATGAATCCAAACCCCATTGCTTGTTCCCCATCTCCAACTTCCCTGTAGATTTAGGTAGCTTCTAAAAAAATATCAAAAGTAATTTTTATTATTTAAACAAAATTTAATATTTATATTTATCACATAATCTCATTTTCACCATTATCACATAATTGTTCAATAATTTTTATACTTATTGAAATACCTTCAAGAATATTTAAAAAAATAATGAAATACTCATTAATTATTAGTGCAAAGATATTAATAGAGATTACACAAGAATATCACCTTAAATGTGATAAATTTACAACATATCAACTTATAAACTTATAGCATAATCACTCTCCTGGATGAATCTTGAACATCCATTTTTCAAGATGTAAATTTATAGCACCTTCAAAATACATTATAAGAAAATCATGAAATAAAAACTAATTTTTAGAGACAAAAAATAATTAGTTACTATAATGACTAAAATAGAAACTAAAATTTTTTTGGTTTCTAAATTAGTTTCTATTATTGTTAAATGAGTTTTAAATTTGTGTCTAATTAGCAACCAAGATTTTTTGCTACCAATTATTTAGATCTAAATTTGGTAGCAAAAACCTTGGTTGTTAATTAGACACTAATTTAAAAACCATTTAACAACAATAGAAACTAATTTATAAACCAATTTTTTTTTATTCTCTAAAATGATATATAATTTAATCACTATAGCAACTAATTATTTTTTATCTCTAAAAACGGGTTTTTATTTCATGATTTTCTTGTAATATATTTTATATTATATTAATATTATCATTACATATTATTAGTATATTAAATAATTATAATAATAAAAATAAAATAAATATAATTATATTAATAAAATAATTATTAATCGATTGTTAATTTGTAATAATATATTTATATTTCGCGACCAATTTAATTTCAGTCTCATAAATTAGTGGTTGAAACCAAATTCAATCGCTGAATTATAAGAATTTAACAATAAAAATAAGATCACTAATTTATAGTGATATATTTATATTTAATGACTAATTTGATTTTGATTAAACCAATGTAAATTAACGACAAAAATTAAATTTAATTGCTGATTTGTTAAGATTTAATAACGGAAATTAAATTAATTATTAATTTATAATAATATATTTATATTTAACGATTAATTTAATTTTGATCATTAAATTAATATAAATTAATGATAAAAATCAAATCAATAGTTAATTTGCAGTTATAAAATAAATCACTTTCTGGATCAATTTAGTTTGATCGGTGAGAAAGTTATGACTAAATAATATTTTTTAGTATTGTATGAATTGTTGAATTTGCATAAAGCAATTGTTTTTGGGTGATAAAAATAATGATGTGACGGAGGAAAGGCAATGAATACACCATTAATTAAAAGGAACGTGGGATTGGGTTATGGTATAATGTGAGAGACACTAGTGCATGAGCTGTTTTAGTATCATTCTCTTAAAATCGGTCCCCTACACTAACAATTATATTAAAAAACATTTCATTCCTATAACTCCAAATTTCTACCTCAATACATTCCAACTATTGAAATAGCTATTTCATTATATTTTATTATTGTTGCCTCATCAAAACGAAAGCAAAGTTTAAATCAAACTCAGCCATCAAAACTTCATTTTTCACCCAATCCATTGCCACTCCAAGATCTTAATCATCTTTTTTTTTTTTTTTTTTAAATTTAAAAAAATAAAACTAAATATTTAATTTTTTTTTTTTATTATTATTATTACCAAAAAAATATATTTTTTATTTTTTTTAAATAAAAAAAACTAATTAAAAAAAATTAATTTTAAAAACCAAAATAATTATATTAGAGATATTTTATAAACTAAATAAACTTTTTATATCTAAATTAATTTTTATTATTAATTAAAATTTATAAAATGATTTTTAAATTTGTATTTAACCATTAGCTACCAAAATTTTAACTACTAACTATTTTATATTTTAAATTAGTCTCTATTACTCTTTTAGAAACTAATTCAAAATCTAAAATATTAGTAATTAAAACTTA
>Ga0123342_1001349_pt1 | contig 41198 bp, 23 predicted proteins | sample Turbeawhitnodule_FD_89960 | JGI IMG/M metagenome (GOLD analysis project Ga0123342, IMG submission 89960) | Root nodule microbial communities of legume samples collected from Mexico - Turtle bean Mexico white nodule | ecosystem: Host-associated > Plants > Roots > Nodule | place: Mexico: Nepantla...
AAATTGATTTAATTGGCATGACCCAGTTTAGGTTGCCCTGCTGCTACTAAGTGTCAATATTTTTTTCTTGCGGGTTTGCGGGCCAGCCCGCCCCGCCCCGCAACTGGCCCGCGCGGGTTGCGGACTAATGCAGGGCGGGCTAATGCGGGTTAGCGGGTTGAAAAGGTCATCCCGCCCCGTGTTTTTTACCTGCGGGCCGGCCCGCACGGCCCGTCCCGCTTTGCCATCCCTAACTTAAATATATTATATTGGCTCAAATTTTTAATAATTTTCTATAAATAAATATGTAAAGTGATTACTATATTTAAAAGATAAGAGATAATACTATCATCTCTTAAAAATATGAGAAAAAGTAAATATTTATTTAAAAATTTGTAAATGTCATTTTCTTAAAAAAAAAGTATCTAGTTTAATAATAAAACGGAAATGAGTATCATTTAATATAATATCTGGGAAAATTCATCGATAAAACTTATCTTCCTAATACTATTGTTTTCTACATTCTTTTGTGACAAATATAAAATTTCTAACTAGAACATAATTCATAAGGGTTTTTTGGTAAAATTTTATTGTCATAGTATATACAGTATTTTTTTCATAAATATTTTTTATGACACGTGAACAAAGTGAAATTAGTAATTCACATATATATTATTAGTACTTTTTGAAATATGTTTAGTTTTTTATATTTGAATTATTTTTTCTAGTATATTGTCTTCTATCTTTTATAAAATTAAAACCATAATTAAGAGCACAATTAATTGGGTTTAAAATTTATTTTAAAATGATATGATTTATATGTACATATTGTTATTATTAAAGCAAGTAAACAACGAATTTTAGTGTTACATTTTAATCCAACATAAAGACCATTTTAAATCAAAAGTAATTCTAAACGCAATTAATCTCTTCTAATATGAAACGAAAGATATCATTTTTTTTTCTATAAAGCCAAGTTAATTGATATTTGACAGGACTCTAAGATGTTGAGCTTGAAATGACACGGTAATAAATAATAAATAGCAATTCTATTATAGCATTATGAATATTGTATTAGTAAGAAGATAAGATTTTGAAGAGTAAATTATAGGAAAGTTGTCATTTTCCACTTTCTGAGGAAGCAGTGGGTTGAGTAATCTCGCACCTAATTTGATGGTGGAATTCACTTGTTTTAGAAGCAAACAAAACTCAATATGTCTTTATTGTTTTAAAATACCTTTAGCTTTTGCAATTGTCAGATGCTTCCAAACAGCTTTACAAGGTAACTAACCATATTTTAATTCAACTTGTATTAAAGTTTTCTCCACATAAATCATGCCTACCCATCCTTTCCTTTTAAATGGCCCCACTCCCCACTCACTCAAATTTAAAAAAACTAAGAAAAGAGCTTCCACTACAAATATTTAGTCATCCACCACCAACCCCACCACAGATATTTGGAAGAAAAACATCAATAAGGCCATTGAAAATGTTGATCTTCACTGTCACAAGGACATGCTGCGCTCTTCCGGTTTTACTCATTTGGAAAAGCAATTACTCCTTCTTTGACAAAACTTGAGAAGAGTGAACAGCTGCACCGACTACATATCTTTCTCCATCCAATCAGAAAATTATATAAGAAAGTAGAATACCCTTGTCATAAAGGAGGAGGAGTGGGAGCATTTTTTTTGGCTACACAAAATTATGTAAAAGTCTGTCACAACACTTTTTTACGGTTCTATCAGTGGCTGTTTGATTCAGGCTTGATGACTGTTGATGATTCTGATTGAGGCATACGAAAAATGGCTGAGGCTAGAGATATGGGCATGATACAAAGTGCCTTGGACTGAAGAAATTGCATAGCCGCACCCACATCTTCTTCCATAAGTTTAGCAACTTGTTGTTCTGTACCGTCATTGGACCACTTGTCCCAGGCTTGCTCATTGGCGCCACCTTCTATGTCCTCCCCTTGCTGATAGAATCAATAAAACTATTGTAAGAACCAGAATAGAAAGATGTATATAAAGTTAACACAATAAAAAAACAAAAAAACTAACATAAATTTACATGTGTAGTGCGCAGTGCTATGATTGCTATGATGTTATCTCTTATCCCGGTTTAGATACGTACCGTGGTACAAAATTTTGCAAGTAGTGCTTGACGAAAATAAAGTAAAAGTAGATTGAAATGATAAAAAAGGTATGAAACTAAAGAAAGATGAAGAAAAGTAGCATTTCAAAACTTCTTTCGAGTATTCATCACCTCCACTGCAGAAAGGGGAACATCAGCCACAAGTTGAGCAACTGCACCAGCTCCCCCCAGTCTACTCATGCTCAGGACCTGTTTGAAAATATCAATAAAATTAAATGATATGAAAAGGACAGAAGCTTTATTAATATATTTTGTTTAGACAATTGGTACCAAGAAATTAGGCAGCTTAACAAAATCTGGTAGACATCTCTTGTTCAATTGAGTGGGAAGATCACACACGACAAAATGTGTCTACCATTCACAAACACTCCATATAGATGAGTATGGATATTTCAGTATTAAGCTTTAAGCCTAACATGTACACTTGTACGGAGGCTCAGAAATTTGAAACAAGTTTCTCAAAAATAAAAACAATAGATTCAGTAAAGCTCTATCATGTGCCCGGGACTGATTTCAAAAGAAATCAATGGAAGTTCAACGTAACTTTTCTATAGGAAGAAATTTTTAATATAGATTAAGCCGTTCATGGAAAGGAAGAAAGTTTTATTGGAATACACATTCTTTAAGAGCTTACATACCTTAACCTGGAGCCTTAGGAACTTCACATAATCCACAATTTCATCAAGCATCGCTGCTCTGTCCGTCTGCAACCACAAATGGATTCACATTTGAACTGTAGAGAATCTATAAAGTACAAAACCGTATATTTTACTTTCTCAACGTACTCCATTATTTTGAAGGCTTTATAAGCATTCATCCATGTGTACGCTATTCTAAAGTTTTAACAAAATGGTTATTTATAAAATGGAAGTTTCTTAGGAAATGACTTTCTAAATGAAGAGAAAATATAAATGGTATGTTTATCATTGCATAGCAAATTAAAAGCACAAACCTTATTAATGCTGGGAACCAACTCTTGCAGTGCCTTCATTCTTTCAGCAATTCTTTCGCGACGCAACTACATCCAATACAAAGAATAAAGACATCATTGTTATAGGACAAAGGAATCCAGTAAGCAATATACTAATATCACTGATAAAACAATCTAGTCTGCAGTGAATTGGTCCATTTTGGTTGTTATATTATGTCAATATTGAAGCATGTGAGTTCTAAGAATAAGTGTGTCCTTAATTAATCAATTACCCGTTCAGCAATACTGTGTGGATCTGTGGCTTGCCCTCTTCTTGCTCTCACACGAGGGCGAATGATAGGTGCTTGTGGGGTACAACTCATTAACGCTGGACCTCCACCTCCCTGGCCCTGAAACGCCTGCAATATGCATGGGATCATAACCTAAATAACATCACAAATAACTCATAGTATAGTACATAACCAAACTCTATATATTACGTTCATTATCTCCATTACCATATACAGGAATATTAATAGTCATTGAGTCAATATATTGTTATTTCAAAAACTTATGTTATGCCATTGCAACTTGTGGCATAGTATATTCATCCAATCCAGATTATATTTTGCATGGACATATAAAATATAAGTAGACAGCGAATATTGATGCGTGCGAAAATCCACAATAATAGGACCCTTCAACATTAAAAAATGCAAATCATTTTTATTAATTTTGTCTGTCCTTTTACAATTTCTCAGTGCAGATATATTCGTTAAAATGTTGAATTTGAGGTTTTAAAGTCAAGACGGAGGATCCACAGCCTGAATATTAATGTCAAATGTCAAAAATCTCATGCCCTAACAAAATAGAAATATATGTCAAAACGGGTCCCACCCAGTACGAGGGCGTTGAAATTGAAACAAAGTCACTTGTTGCGAGCCTAGCTATTGGCTCTGCGTTGGAGCCAGAGCGATTGAGAAGTTGTATTCACCATTTTTGTATCAATACTAATTAATTTATTAACAAAACGTAAAATTTGACACGCCTATTAAACTCTAGAAGAAAAACGCGTGGTGAAAAAGTATACAATCTACTAATGAAAACAAGCACAGAAAACGCGTTGGCGGAAAGTAGTACCAATAAGTGCTCGTGCATAGCTGAAAGCAAAACCTCAAAAAAGAAGTTGGAATAAAGAACAAAAATGCTCCCGAAAATCGCAAAACACATCCAACAAACTTCGTAGTGAAAAAAAAAATGTAAATAACATAATAAAAAAATTGAGCATAAAACAAAATCTGGGAATTTTTTAAACACGAATGCAATAAAGGCAATGATTCTTGGAATGCGAATACTGTGGTAGAGGGAGTGAAATTAGCGGAAGCGCATCCACAGGGAAAGGGTAAAATTGTAAAGTATGGGTCTGAAGCCATGAAATTTGGGTACTTAGGAAAAAGAAAACAAAGGGAAGGCATATAGAATGCAGAATGATTTCATAAGATGTTAGGATTAGTTAAATAAGTATTTTATTTGTGATAAAGAAATGAATGAATGGTGAAGGATGAAGCACTAACTAAACTTCCACAGGCATCTCTTCTTTATGCATTGTAAAGTGATCCAACTTTAAGGTTAATATACTATAATAGTTTGTCTCTATATAGGTTAGAGGTGAATTATTGGGTGAGGGATGGAATTATTATTATTATTAAGGTATAATAATAATTAATAATAAAGTTACCTGTTGGTTATGGTGGTGGTGGAGGTGGAGCTGGGGCTGAGGAGGCGGCGGCGATGACAGCGTGGGGCGGACAGAGGGAACAAGCGTAGGACTGTGCAACTGTCCAAACGCTGAAAACAAACCTCTCACATGCATCGAATCGCGATCCTGCACGACTCACAAAAATTAACAAACAATAAGAGAATAAAATAAATAAAACCAGTCTCTAATCTGCATGCGCACTAGTATTGTTATGAGAAGATGTAGGATGGTAAAGGTGATGGGTGCATACGGTGATTGGTGCAGTAGAAGAGGGTGATGAGTTGTTATTGTGGAGAGTGAGGTGTTGATGGTGGTGGTGGTGGTGGTGGTGGTGATTATTGTGAACGCTGGGATCAACATTAACAACGTCGTCAACTAAGTTTCTGGAATCATGGTGGCTTAGAAAAGCAGATTGCTCCAAATTCATGCCCAGAGGCATCATTCCACCACCTCTGAGAGCAGCGGCAGTTGAATTTGAGGACCCTAATTGCAGCATTCCAACGTCAGTGGCTACGGTTCTGCCATATCCCACCGGAGCTTCAGGCACTGCTAAGATCTGTTCGAAGAAATCATCTCCTAACCCCTCCGAGCTACTATTACCTGCCATCTCTAACAAACAACCACCGAGCGAGTGTCTGAGATTATGAAGCTACCTTTTTCTTATTCAGGCATTTGGGGTTTGAAAAACAGCAAGAGCGGAAAACAAGGAAGGTTGTTGCGTTGTCTTGTTGCGGTCTGTGAAAATGGCGGATGGTCCGAAGCTCGATGAGCCGGGAATGGAATTTGGGTTACGGTTTCCGAGAATGTTTTGCGTTTGTGTGTTCTGTGTGGAATTTGAGAAGAAAGAGAGTGGGAGGATTGGATTTGGTAGTGGTTTGCTTTGGATGGTTCTTTAAATTTCAGAGTTTAAGCTTTTCAGCTTTTGCGTCTTCTGAGTGCTTCTCACCTGACCACACACGGAGTAGAGAAGACAATATTAGTGCGCTCTGCCTTTATTTACACTAACCCATACATATATTTACAAACAATTTTCATCAATTCTCTTTCTAAACTTTTTTTATATTATTAATCATCAACTAATCATGTATTTACATAAAACTACAAAAAAAAATATTATATATCATGATATGTGATAATACAAAAATAAATTTCTCATATATTTTAATTACATTTTTTCAATAACTTTTATTTCATTTATCATACATTAATACTCTATATTTATCTCTTTTATCTATTTCCTTGTTAAATTATTTTGTAGGGTTTTACCATTTAAATTAAATTTTTACTTTTTTTTCTCAAAGACAAAACAAAAGAAGATATGTACTTGAAAAAAAGGAAAACTTCTTCATGCACATTCATAGCTTCCCCTGCATTTCATATTTTTCTTTATTTTACGATACTTTTCAAAGATAGGAAATGTAGTGTATTCTTTATTTTCAAGTAGTGATAGTTGTTTATGATAATTGATAATGAATAGGAATGATTAAGACAAGTTTTATAATGTTTTTATATTTAGTGATTATTTTTGTTATTTTTTTAAAGTCGTAAAAAAAAAAAAACCAACAAAGTATAAGAATAAAGTAAAAAAAATTTAAAAAAAAATATCAAATACAATAAATTTCCTTATCAAATCTCTTACGCACATTCAAATAATAAAATTGTTTTTTTCAAACACTATAACCATAGAAAAAATAAAAGTGTTAAAGACAAGTATACAACAGATGTATACGCCTAGAACAGTAATATAAAAGTACATAGATGTATAGCTTAAATTATTTAGAAAAAATAATTTATATTTCATTTAAGTTATTTAAATTTTTTAAAAAGGTTTTTTATAATTAATATTAAAAGAAGAAAGTATGAAGGTGGAGTAAGAATTTATAAAAAAAAAATCCTATTAGAGAGACCAGCCTACCCATAAAACATAAATGTAAGAAAGAATGATAAGCACTGCATACAAGATCCAACAGCCTGATTAGTGAGAGCAATTTATTTTAAAATAATTATATTATTATCGTATAATATATTAATTTATATATTTTTATGAATATATGATATTATAATTTAATACTGAAATTAATATATAAATTTAAAAGATGCAAAATATGAAAGTATCATGTATTTATTTATGACTTTAAAAAATTGAGGAGTGCAAATAACATGGGTTCGCCCGGCGACACTGTTTCTAATAATACTTTTGTTTATTAAAATTTATAAATTAAAAGAGAAAACTATTAAATAAAAAATTACGTTTTTTTTTTCTCGAAAAGTATACTAAAAAAATATATTGTAATGCTTTTCTTGAAAAGAAAACACAAACGATAATGGTGCTTGTTACGTGCACGATCACGGAGGCTCTTTCGTTTTGTTTTCTTTTCCTTTATTGGATAGAGATTTTGAACCAAACTTATGTTTTTGTAGGAATTAGCATGAGATGATTAAAACTGTGAGGTTTAACTCAAAATTAATGGAAAATATTGAAATTTACTTTAGTATTTACAGAAAATAATTGTTTACATGAGTTTAATTATACCTATTATTTAAGTATAATTATGTACAGAAATAGATCTTAGGTGAAAATGAATGTTTGTTGAAAAAGGGTGATATAAAAAAGATATGAAATGAAAGTGGTGTACAACGTAACATACTTTTAAAAGAAAGCAGGTCCAATTCTTCATTGGCTTAACCTGCTACCATTTAAGGATAGGTTATTAATGAAATTTGAAGTTGGGGCCAAACAAACGCTTTGCTCAAATTTTACTTCAAAAATTATTTATCACCATAATTTTTTTAATCTATGTAAATGAATAAGTCATATTTAAAATGATAATTGTTTAAAAATTATATTTCAAGGCATAACTTTGTTTTTAGTTTTTATTTTTGTATTTAAGTCGTGTTTTGTGATGTGATTTTAATTTTTTTTTAATTTATGTGCACAGTGTGTTTAGAAATAGAAGTTTATTTTTAAAAAATAAGATAAAGTCGTGTACTCAAACATAATTTCAATAATTTATAGTTTAAACGCCATTATAAATTTTAATGTTTGTTTTAGATAAATTTGAAATTGATTTTTCTAAATTAGGTTGAGTTTGATTAATATTATTTTTTACGTAAACTAAAACTGTAAAAAGAATTAAAATATTTTTTTAATAATTAAAAGTAATTGTATATTTAAAGGAAGTAAAATATTATAGTGTATGATTTTATTAAGAAACGGACATTAAGTCTAATTCATCTTTATAAAACAAATTGAGATCTCAAATATCTTTCACGCTATCAACTTGTGTGTACGACTATATGTTATAAATTATCATTATTTATATTCTTAATCATGATATTAATACGAATAAAAATTATTTATTTATTTATTTAAATTTAATTCATTATACTTTAAACTATTTTAAATAATCTGAAACACACGTTAATGATATTGTATTATAAGTTTATAATAATTATAATTTTATTTAATTAATATATGATGTAAAATTTATACATGTCATTACAAATTTTACTATATAATATAAACTAAAACACTAATTTAGAGTATGATAATCTTATAATATTGTAACAATAAATTCTTTCTTAATGGGAACGACAAAAATTAAAATTAGTGTTTATGGGTCTATTTGAGTTTACCTACCATCCTTATTTGAGTTTACCTACCATTTATAACAAGTAAATCTTTTTTAATAAATTTACTTATTAAATTATAACAATCGAGTATATTCTTTTTAAAGGATAAATTATATATTTTAAAAGGTATAAATTATTATAAATATGTAACATTTATTTCTAAAAAAATAATTTAATTATTTTGAAATAAAAATAATAATTTTTAAAAAAAATAAATAAATTATTTTTTTAAAAGATAAATAATTAAACTTTTTTCTTTTGACAAAAAATATTATTATTTTAATAACTAATGAAATAAAAAAATATATTATTAAATTATAAAAAGGTTTCTATTAAAAATAATAACTCCAAATAAAATAATAATATTATTGGAAATAATAAATTTTTTACTTGAGGTGTCAGCTTAGCTGAGATGTCAAGTTGCATAGTGATGCCTAACACGAAAACTTTATAAAAAATATTATAAAAATAAATATTTTTTTTAATTTTGTTGTATGTAATTTTTTATTGTGTATGTTATTTTTTATTGAGAAGAATTATTTGAATTTAGAGAAAGTATTTATTTAAAGGATAAAATTATAAGAAATTAATTTCTTTTCTTTTTTTAATTCAAAATTCTCTAAATTTTGAAAATTCAAATTTTTAATTTAAAATAAATAAATATTAAATTTATTATATTTCAATATTATAAAAGATAAAACTGGAAAAGATTTATGTACCATAATCACTTTATATATTATTATAGATGTCAGTAATATCTTCATGAGTGTTGCCATTGCATATTGGGGTTATAAATAAAATTTTAATCTTAAAGGACTAATGATTTTGTTAAATTTTGTGAAAAGTTTCGTAAACTGTTTTTCAATTTGCAGTACATCAACCCAAAAAATGTGTATGTTTGTAAACTATAAGAAGAACAAACTAAAATGAGAGCAAAGAAGTTACAAAGTGTGAATTTCTCTACAATTACATCACCAACCATTTCAACCATTTTATTTAAATATGTTGTTCATTTCTCGTAAACCATGTTTGGGATTTGTTAGCCATTAGACATTAAACTTACCCTTTTCTTTTTACAATATACCTCTAAAAATTATACATCTATGCATGTTGTTAACTTCCCTCATTAAATATGTGCTCCAATTTTTATGTCTTCTTCAACAAGTCAAGATTTAGTTCTTTTAAATGTGATTTTCACAAGAACACATATGGTTATGACTCATGTTCCTTTAGGGAAAAAAAAAGCATGCACTCAAAGAGATTGATTTTCATATATTGATATCTCTTACCTCAATTATTGATTTGAGTGCACTTTTTCAATCCAAAGCAAAGTCATGCACCTGCCATACAATTTATGTGTTTCGGATTTTGAACGAAAGTTATATTGTGTGCCGATTTTGATCTCATTGAATGACAGATAAAATGGTCCTGGAGGTAAACGACTTCTTCACGACTTGTCCATTTTAACAAATAAATAAAAAAAATTGCTTCTTTCTTATAATAATTAGAAAAAACTAATTTAAAATAAGTAATTAAAAATGTTGATATAAAATTTTAATTACTTTTGAGTGAAGAAACAAAACAAAAAAAATAGTAATTTAAGCATGAATAAATTTTGATTTTGTAACATCCCTATTTTACTCATATCTAATAACATAATATGCAACTATATCTAATAACATGTAATAACCCATTAACATATAAACATATATTATTATTTCATAATGTATCTCAAAATATATTCTTTCTAGAAATTTTAATATATACACAAATGATTAAAAACAAAACATTCAAATAAAAACAACAATTTCTCTAGTTGAGGAGCTCTACCACTTGCAACTTCATCTGCTCTCGTGTAATTTAACACGATCACTACATATTAAAGAAAACAAATACAAAAGCAAAGCTATTTTTAAGAATTCTAATATAGATTTGACTTTTAATAACAAACATAATTTATCAAATTTTTACAATTTACACAAAATAATTAAGTGTCTATCAAATTCATCATCCACATTACTTCGGTGAGATCTCTACTTACATGTGCATATTTCATTTAAAACATCAATACAACATTAAATCACATTAAATTTTAAACTTTCTAAACACTCCAAACATATCTTAAAATTCACTTAACAATAATAAACTAGAATTTTAAAAGAAATAATTATTTAAAATAAATAAATGGCTTGAGCGAAAAAAAAAAAATTGTTTTAACAAAAATGAACCAACATGTACCCAAAATTTCCCCATTTTCGCTTGAACAAATCTCATCTCATTTAAGCAAAAATGGACTTGAGAGTACCTCATATTTTTATTCAAATTTTTATTTTATCAAATATACTAAACCAAAATAACAAATTCCCTGCTAGAGTTGGATAATTACTCTAAATCAACATCAAAACAATCGATACTAAGCAACATTATCCTTTAAGTGATTCATCAAACTATTTAATTACATTCATTTACTTACTCAAATCAAAACAATATAATTTGATAACATCTATCATATATAAAATTTCACATTCTAATTTCAATCAAACTCTATTATACTCAAAACAAACAATCCTACAAGAAATTTTGATATTGGTGACCACGTAGCCCCCACATCCAAATAGCCTAAGGTTTTGTTGGAAATTTAAAACTAGTTTTCCTTACCTGAACTTGAGAAGATGCTTACTAAGAGCTCCCAATCTATCAAAAAGCTCAAGATAGCTTAACATGCACCACAGAGTCCTGATAAAAAATCTAATTATATCACTATGATCCTCAGTTAACAGAGATGAACCCTAAAGCTAAAAGAGTCACATGCAAAGCCTAGACAAAAAGAAACCTAACAAGTTCAGAACTTACTCTATCAAAGATTTTGACCGGACAATCTTGTAATATTCACTGTCAGGAGTCTAATGACAAACTCCGATAATCAAAAGATAAATTTTTAAAGAGATAGTGGTTCTTTTAAAATGCAACCTGAATAACTGAATTTTCTAGTTATAATTTTTTATTTATTTTGATAATAAAATATCCAGGTGTCATTTAAATTAGATCACTTTTACTCTAAAATTTATTTAATAGATCTTTATCGATATTGTAATATAATTTAAAATTAAATTTATTATTATTGATTTTTGAAAAATTAAAAAATATATTTTTAATTTTAAACTTTTGAATTAAAAAATAAATATTGTGGTTGTAATAAAAAAAATATTATTAAAGTGAGATTTAATCCCCTTTAAAAAAACAAAAAAGAAAACCGAGAAAACTCCCAAACTTCAGGTACTGAATTCTTTCTGACACCGGAGATAAAAAATCAGTTAAGAATTCAGTTCTTTCTCAACTACTACAGTAAACAACTTCATTTTAGAGAAATATTAACTGGGTTCGTTCGAGAAATATTTCTTGAAAAAAGTACTATTTTAGAAAAATAAATCAGTAATAAAATTTATCCCATGAAATTTACTCTCAGGAGTATATAATGTGCAAATGATTAGAATGAACAAGAACTTATAAATTCTGGAGTATATATATACACACACCGACTGTTGTAATCCATACCTTCTTCTCCCACCTCCATAAATTTTTCAAATTTCCAAAAATACCCCTTTATAATATTTTGGATTACCAAATTTGAAAGTCATTTTTTAAATTTATAATTAGTTATCTCTGAAAATCATTTTTCATGATTATTCTCCAGATTACATAATCCGGAAGTCTTATTTAACTTCCAAATTTTGTAATCCAAAAGTCTTTTTTCAAATGAGTTTGCGAATTACATAATAAAAAAACATATAGAATTGACAGTATAGAGATTGTGTATAGAATTTACAGAAGAAGATATGGAGGTGCAGAATACACACCCACATGTCTGTTTCTCGTTTATATTGTGTTTTACAAGTAACATTAAAAAAAATAACGTTTCCCGAAAAATTTTTGACACAAAAGAGGTAAGAAACAATATTATTAAGTTGAAAAAAACAGTACAGTAAAAGCGTCACCTTACTCTTACTAAAGAACTTAGTGTAATAAATATTCTCAAAATATTTAAAGTTAACCAAACAGATTTTTGTAATTTCTTAAACCGTAACTGTCAAATATATGATTGCCAGGAATCATAATTTTCAAATATGAAAAGACTTACTTTGCATAGAACCCCCTTGACTGTTACACTCAATTTATTTAGAGTCCCCGTTTTCTGTAACACAAAATCCGATGGGGTAAATCGTAGACATTAAGAATTGTTAAAACTTGGCGGCTGTAAAATTTATTTCATCTTTCTTTTTCTGGAAAAGAACAAATTGCGGGGCGCACTAATTGAATCCAGACTCATGTGATCCATCAAATTGATGAACAGTGTGTATTCCAGATGAATATGCCTTTAGTTATAAATAATAACTGAAATAACTGTTTTATAACTTTTCGGCGAAGCATCCAAGAGAATTTGGCTACCTACTGCTTCCCATTAGAGGGAGGGCCACAGGAATCCACACCACCACGAATCCGCTTCTGAAGATGTTCCAAGCTAGCTACCCGCTGCAGGGAAGTAGTTTGACCCATCTTGTTCCCACCTACCACTTCTGTAGAGTTCTGCTGCACATTTTCAATTGAAGATATGCCCCCCAATCCATCGTTCACTATTGGATCATGATTGGGAATAGGATTATTAGATGTGGGTTGATAGAACTGATGATGATCATCTTGCACAGGAACAGCTGCATCAGCTGAAGTGTCTGAAGGGCTTCTTCCATCAAATAATGGCATGCCCAATGATGACATGTCAGCCATGGCATGAACCATTGGGTTCAACCCAGTAATTCTTTTGACAGTCTCTTCAGCCATCTTCACCTAAAAATGAAAATAGCATGGCAGGCAATGACAAACATGTCAGATCTTTGTCAATACAGGTGAAGCAATTGGCAATGTAACTTTTAATATAGTTTCTCTTCACTGAAAAATATGATTGGACACCATTCTTCATCCAACTCATGGAATTTGTAAGAAAGAGCAGGTAGGTTTGCTCCTAATAGATTTTAGACCAAGTATAAAGTAGGACCATTACCTTTGCTCTTAATGTTTCAACATCAGCTTTTAAAACTCTGTTGTCAACAGCAGATTCACTGTATTTCTGACTTACATCAGTAAGGCGCTTCAACAAGGTAGAATTTTCACCTCTTAATTGAGAAACCTAAGATGATAGAATAAAATGTCATAAAGCATCAATGTTTTCATGCGAAGACTAATCATCAATCACACAAAAGGGAGCGGAGAAACAATTCAATTCTATAAATAGAATACACAAACCTGTGTTTCTAGGTCAGTTAAATGAGCCTGCTTTCTTCTTCTAGAGCGCCGGGCAGACTCTCTATTGGATAACATCCTGAGATATAAATGTTATTAGATATTGACCGAAATAGAATTTGTCCCCCAGTAGAACAAATCAATATCAATATCACTATAAAAGGGTAAAACTGGAATCCTATCTTTGAAAAAAATTGCTTCCGTAAAACTTGCAACCAATATGAAATTTGTTTAATCTAACTGTATGAACTAGAAAGTACATAATCCCTCACATCTTACGTTTGATAGACAAAATGTTCTGACATTTTTTTTTCATACCGATTATACACTGTTCGTAGGGAAAAAACTCGAGAAAACAGCATCAATCTTACTTCAAAACTCTAATGTAATACTCGATGAAAATTTTCCAGCATGCCAATCACTTAGTGTACAGGGCAGGAGCTGGCAAATCTTATGAGTAAACAAAACATCTAAATCAATATGAACAAAGGTAGTTGAATCAGAATTCAAATTATGACTTGAAAGAACCATTTTCCGAAACATTAATAGATTCATGATGAATAACAAAAGATAGCATATGCAAACAAAGACATTAAAAAAATCATATTCATGATCAATAGCTGAAAAACATAACTCTGCACAAGTATGAGATGCATGAGTTCAATTATATTGGTTATATTAGAATAATATTGAAATTTATAATAAATATTCTGCTATTAAATATATTATATAAAGTATTTTTATTTGAAAAACTATAACATAAGGATATTTTACAAGTCTCATCAAAACCAGTAAAAGTAGTTCAGATTTGTTTATATTGATTAACAAAGTTTTTTTTCCTTATAAATCATAATGGAGAGAGTATTTTACTATGTTTCATAATAGATTTTAGGTTTGACGACTTTTTGTGTCAAAATTTATTAATTTTGTTTCAATTTCGTCCTATAATTATTAAAAGTTTCAATTTGGTCCACTTTCGGAATTTGACTCAATGCTTTTTCCCTCCACTAACACCAAGTAATTGCCTGAAGGAAGAATACAATGTGATCTTATTAAGGTGGATATTCATTAGTTAAAATAATGAATTAATTAATAATTTATTTTAATACTTAAATTGGAAATTATCAAAATCCCATGGTCTGCATGTACAAAGAAAGCCCATTGCAACTTCAAACTTAGAACATCTCCATTGGAGGGATTATACACGAGGTCAAAAATTTAAGACATAGGTCTTAAAATGCCTCTCTTGAAAAGTGCTGATATGACATTAAATTTAAGAATATGGATCTTAAACAAGACTCTGGGTCATTAGAATAAAAAATCATTTTTTTTCTTAAAAGCAACTTTTTCCCAATAAGTTCAGTGAAAAATATTATTAAAGTGAGATCTTATACGAACCTTGCATTGAAACAAGTTACCATGCGATCTTAAAACTAACGTGAGATAGGGGATCCACAAAAAGTAAGTTAAAACCTAATAATATGACTCTTACAATGGAGATGACCTTTAAGAAATGGTGGGTTAAAGTTGACAATCAGCTATTGGGAAGAAAACAGCATATTCCCATTACATTCTGATAGTGCCATGTGCTCCAAACAACAGATAAATGAACTCAATTCAAGTAAAATCAGCAAACACCCCATCATTGAAAACCACAAGATCTATCAGAAACACCAAAATCAATCACTCCACCAAAGAACTCAAACACAGATTCAAAATCCCATAAATTTCTCAACACCCATTAGTCACCCTAAAAAAAGAAGGAAACCCCAAAATCAAAATCACAAAATATCAATGAACACACAATCTTTGAATTGGGAAACAAGGAATCTAACATGTGGGAACGGCATAGAGAGCAGAAAAAGGGTTTTGTGATTTAAGAAAGAGAAAATGGAGGAAAAAGAGATAAACAACCAATTACACAAGAAAGGAAAGGGAACATTCTTCTCAAGTCATCTCCATTGCAAAAGTCATCACATGAAGTCTTAATTTACTTTTTATGAATCTCAATGTGTCACAACATTTTTAAAACCTCCTTGTAAATTTTACTCCAATATAAGGGTCTTATAAGACCTACATTTTAATAATTTTTTATTTGGTTGTTGACAAAAACAGATGTCTTTTTAAGGCAGAAAACTTTTTTTTATTCTTATAGTCCAGGGTCTTAAATTGTATATCATGTTAGCATACTTAAATGAGGAGATCTTACAAGACCCAAATTTTAAACTTATGACCCTAGGCATGACCCCTGCAATGGAGATGACCCCATAAACCAAATAACCATGCAACCCTAAGCCCGAAGAAGAGCACCTCCCCAAACCCCATGAATGCCAACAGTTTTTTGAGACCTCATTTAATTCTTAATTTACACATCAACAACAACAGCAACATGTTCACATTGCTTAAGCACAGTTTCCATCAGTTTAACAGAAGGGCAAACATTGACCTATTTTTGAAAAAAAGTGGGACCAAATTGAGGCTTTCAATAATTGTGGAACGAAATTTAAAAATAAAAATTGTGGGACTAAATAAGTCATTGAACCTAGATTTTATGCCAAAAGATAATAACCAGTAATTGACACAAAAATATTTATCGTATTAATTAATTTCTTTTTATTTGATATTAGAAAAAACATTAATATCATGTCAATAGTTAAAAGATAAAATTGATGGTCCAAAGTCAGTTAAAACACTGTATATCAAGCTACTAAATGCTAAAGTAATACACTATTATTTAGGGTTATAGGTCAGTTAAGGTTGGGAACCAAGTCATTTCTTTACCCGGGCACAGCCATGGGCGAAACAGAAGTTATAACTGCAGCACAACATGATTTGTCCACCCAGGCCACCGTCCGCTCTGGCTGCTGTTTACTTTTATTTCAGCAGCAAAAAAGTCGCTCATGGCAAGAGTGACAGCCTTAGAAAAGTAGTGGAATGTAACAACTCCTTCTGAGGCCTAACAGAACTTAGGCATGAATAGTGTTATTCTTGTCCAGATCGCAATTACTGCGATTCACTGAATCATTGTGTGATTCAAGCATGAAAATTATTCGCTCACTGATTTTTATCACCCGTTGCTTAAATCATATGGAATCGCACTAATCATGCAATACTATGACTGTGCTATGAGCACAATTACATGATATTACATTTAACTCCTGCGTATAAAAGAAGTAACCAGCATTTTCTATAAAATCAAGCAATTTTTAGAATATTGTTACCTCCTTACTCTTTTTGCATCAGCAGGGTCCATATCATTCATAGATGTCTCTCCCTCAGCATCCTCATCATCTGACAGTTCTCTTGATGATCCACTTGTTGATGGCCTAACTGCAACAACAGGTTTCTTTTGCATGGAAGGTATGGAAGGCATCCCAACTGGTACGTTCGTATCTTTGTCTTGTAAGTTAGATGGATCATTTCCAGAAGGGATAGATGCTACATAGACATATAAGTTTGACATAATTCAATAGGTATTATCCATACAAAAAGAGATAGAATCAACCTATAAAGCTGCTCAAAAAAATACTAAACAGGTCAATGAAAGAAGGCAATAGTGTTCAGATAAAAAATAAAATTGTAAATACAGATTATGCATTTAACTCACTCATGCAACTGCTACTCAGCATTCCGGAAACTCTAATTTATCAACCCTGTTTTTTCATTTAACCCTTTTAATACATGTATGCATAAATATTTACCAATTCAAACCTTTAGAAGTAGTCTGAGATCCAACTTGAGAAGGATCGATAGGCTGTGATCCACCATCAACAAAAGGGATTGGCTCTTGAGATTTAGCCAAAGATGCCTATTGCAGAGAGTAGAGAAAAAGATTAGATACTGGTTCAATTCTCAGTTGGGAAAGATGAGAGTAGATACAAATATAAAGCTCTTCATGGAATACATTGAAGATCTTCTATTCGGATGCTTCCTCCTAATCTTTTCTGGCTATTTGTTGAAAACACATGCTTTTGAACTGAATTTCAGAAGGCTAATTAATATTGCTTTGTACCCCAGGAAGAACAAAAACAAGTAATATATCAGTATCACTCTGAAATGCATAAACAGGTAATAAACCACCAGTTTCGTACACAAACTATTATTTTGTCTCCTGAATAGTTCTTAAAGTAATAAAGCAACGCTATCCAATCAAAATTTGGATCATGAATAGCTGATTGATTATTTGAATTTTAAATCATAATTTGTATGAATCGTAAGATTTAGAGACAAATTACTTCAAAACTGCTTCCAGAAAGCAACTAAAGCCAGATGAATATGAAGCCTTTCAAGATGAGTACAAGGGCAGAAAGTGGAACAAATCTCATGTAGACAATACATAGTGTTCAATGTAAACAGTTTAAGCTATAAATAGATAAAACAACTTAAGTAAAAGTCATATAAAACAAAAATATTAGTTATATATGAGTTTGTGAAACCCTTATTTTAGAAGACTGGAAATGAAGCAATTACATGTCTAACTACAGTACGAGCATTGAATGAATGAGTGATTAATAAAGTAGTAGAATAATCATATAGGAAAAGTTCACAAGTATTATTTCAATTCCTTTTCATTCGAAAATTGAACCTCAAATGAGTTTTTAATTTTTTCACGAGAATTGGTGAAAAGGTAAAAAATATACATACATAGATACACATATATATAAATTGTTGATTCGTCCCGGTGTTGAGAAATTACACAAGTTTGAATAGTAAATAGTAAGACTCGGATAACTAAAATTAAAACTATTTAAGAGATTTACTAAGATAAACCCACTTGTCTTTTAGTAAGAGTACGTTAAAAAGATGCACCCATATGTTCTTCAAACTTTATCGTGTAGTTATAATTTGCTAATGTACTCAAATAATAAGTGGATCTATGTTAGCAAATCGTATGAACAATTGCTAGTATCTTCCCACTTGGTTTATAAGGAGAAGTATGCTTCTTTAGTAGGGGTATGTTAGGAAGCTACACCAAGACGTATTTCAAGATTAATAATAGATATAATTTGGCAACGCACTCCGTCCAAACGACAAATGGGTTTACATTATCAAATCCCTCTAAGTAATACTTAAATACTGAATCAGTATTTTGATCCCAAAGTCGAATTTGATAAGTTTTTAAATATTTTAGAGACTATTATGTAATTTGTTCGACTTAAAGGATCATTTAGGAGAGAAGGTAACACTTAAAGAATGAATGAAATTAGTGGTTCACTTGTAACATAATAGTTGCACCTGAATATGATATGTATCGTCTTCAAATTTTTGCATTCAGAATTGAAATGGCTTAATGACTTTAAGAACAACCCTACAGTGTGGTGCGATTCAACGTTTCCCTGTTTAATTTAAAAATATGATATGGTCGCGTTGGCTCCTAAATGAATAAGCAGACCCCAGAGTGCAAATAAATAAACAAAAAATGCATGCAAAACAATTAACCGAAGACGAAGAAAAGTTAAAACGCAAAACAGATCCAAATCAGAACTAATGGAATCGTTTGATTCGCACAGGCGAAGCGGAGCAGACATTGGACGAGGAAGAAAGGTGAGGAAGAAAATAATTACCCTAGTCATGGCGACAGCTGCGCATGCAAGGTTGAGCTTGCTCTTGAGGAAGGCCTGGTACTCATCGGAGTCAAGGGGCACGGGAGCAGGGGTATTGGGCAAAACGGCAGCGTTTAGGGGAGGAGCCGGGGCAGGTTTGGGATGATCATCGATCTCGACCAAGACGACGTCGGAGGGGGCGGCAGGAGCGGCGGTGGCGGCGGAGGAAGGAGAGGGGGGAGAGGGTGCGGAAGCTTCCTGGAGGAAGCGTTGGAAGGCCCACTCGGAAGCGCTGCGGCTCATCTTGGAGGCCTCATCGGCGGCGGAGACGGGGATCGGCGGCGATGGCCAGAAGTGATCGGAGATTTCGTCAACTGAGAAGACCCTATCCATATCGTTTGATTGTGTGTGATGTGATGCGAAGGAAGGGGAGGAGGGTCGCGGCTGTACAAAACGAGAGCCCCGGGGCATATAGGTCAAAATTAGACACCACTGGGGGACGACATCCAATCTTTTCTTTTTTCAATTTTTCTCTCCTGTCATCAACCACTCATATTATATAACCCATCCATCATGCAAACACAAACACGAGCTAGTTTTTACTAAAATAATATTTTATATGCATATATTTCTAAATCATGGAAAACAAAAGGACTACAAATAAACTTACATCGTAAAACAAATTATACTTTCTTTGGTGGTTCAGAAACATGCAAGAAAATAAAGGAAGAGAGATGATGGTGTATCAACTTCTTTCATTCATTAGTGAAGATTTTATTGTTGCGGAAGATTGGAATAAAAAATTAATGAAAGTATGTAAATGTGTGAAAGTTGTTCAAGTTGTGTGTCACTAAAGTGATGTAGTGTTGAACAAAGTCATCTTGCATTGTGTTGATTTGTATAAATGTATTTTTGTGTATTTATGATATTAATGATATTAATGATGATGATAAAATGAATGCATTCTGGATATCTAATTCTCGGACACATTTAGTGTTGTATATTGTGTGTTATTATTCATGTGGTTGGTGACATTTTTTATCGTTTTGTGAGTCTTTTATGGATGTTATGATTCTTTATGAGTGAATTGTGGTTCTTTTATAAATGTGTGGTAAGAGACATTGAGATGGTATCATTTTGAGTACATGAATCTATTAATAAAAAAAATATTAGATTAATGTAAACTATAACGCATAAATTAAGATATCAGATAGTGAGACATTGGTGAATTGCAATATTATGATGATAGTGTTTATATAATAAACTAATCTGACACCATTGAGTTGATGTTTGCAAAACATAATGTTTAGAATGAATAAAATGTTATTTTTTGGTAAGATAGGCTCAATACGAATATTTCAGAAGATATTGAGTATCATGAATTATTCTAGATCAATAAAATGCAATTGATGATTTCTCTATATTATTTTGTAAAAGTATATATATATATATAAAAAAAAATTGTTATGACATTCTCTAGTATGAAAATGTGATTTGACATCTTCTAATGCGTTTGGAACATTACATCTAATGATTTCGGTCAATTAATATTAAATCAATATATGTAATTTAACATCATCAACTAATTAAAGAGGTTCAAATAATGTAAAACACAGAAAATACATAATGTACAAAAGAAAATACTTATTAAATATATTTTTAAAATAAATAACAAAAAAATAAATTATTTTTATTACTAATTTAATATTTTTAAAATTTCATTTTCTCTATGACTAAAATATAACCACAAAGTATTATTTTATACAACCTTGAGAAAACAACAACGTGACAATTAAGACATGTCAAATATATTATTCTAATATATATATATATATATATATATATATATATATATATTATATAATCGATTATCGAATAATATTTTATTATATATATATATATATATATTTATAGTCGTCGACCTTTTTTTGTAAATTTTTACAATTATACTAAGAAAGAATGTCAAAATATTTGTACTTATTTTTTTATTTTAAAATTAGAATAAAATGTTGATATTTTCAATTCTACTTACCAGTATAAGGAAGGGGAGGGAGGGTTTGTGTACTTGTGTTATGTCATTCATTGTGGAGTGTGGTCAATTCTCACTCCAACTTCATGAACCGTAAAAAGCTGTCGTACTCGCATCACATGATAACTTTACAAAGATCATTCAAACCTTTTTTTTTATGGAATCAACAAAAGCTTTTCCATTTTAGGAAAAATAACAATACCTTTTCATGTTTTGGGAAAAATAAGATCAAAATACGAAAATGTCCACAAACTTTACTTTATTCATCCACATTTTTAAAACATTACATTATTAATAATTTCAATAAAATGAAATAAATAATTTATATAAAGATCACAACAAGTGCATACTGTTGGAGATCTTATATCGACTAGAGATGATGATATTTCATTGTATATAAGTGGGTGCAAACCTCACCCCATGAGCCGGTTTTATGGGGTTGAGTTAGACTTAAATTTCACTTCGTTATATAGTATCAGAGTCATTTAAAGTCTATTTTAGCGAGTGTTTGTTGGGCTTATTGTACCACCCGCTATTAGGTTGTTATGACCACCCATAATATGTTGTTTCACGCACGAGCTGTCACTCTCGGTATGAGGAGGTACATTGGAGATCCCTATAAGTTGGTGCAAACCTCACCCCATGAACCAGTTTTATGGAGTTGAATTAGGTTTAAAGCTCACTTCATAATACATACTTCTTAGAAAAGTCTTGAACCATTTGTACTAATACTTTTTTTCTTATCTGCCTATTTTTTTATTTAAATTTAAAATTATTTTATAAAAAAAAGATTTAAATGTTGGAGTCATCAATGGGTGAAATCTTCAATGTTTAGGAGTAAGTTGTGAGTAGTTTCGAAAACAATGATGAACAATAATATTATGTGTTTGTCTAGGGTGGTCTAATCTTTATTGTGATGTATGGGCATAGAAATACATTTGTATTTGTAGTAGTTTATTTAGGTTGTGTTTGGAAAAGAAAGAAAAATATTTGAGGAATTCAACGTGTGAGGATTCGAGAAGAAAGTATGAAGAAATTGAGTATTTTGTGAGAAAAATTTATTAAAATTTGTGAGTGATGTGATGGTTATGAGGGTATTTTGATTTTTTTTAAAGATGTAAAATATAAGATTAAAAATTTACCTTTGTCTTAAACATCTATTACATCACTCATAAACTCCCATAAGTTTTCATCATACATCCACTCTAACATAAATCAATCTAAACAACCTCATTTTCTTCTCACATCCTCACACATCATCTTCCAAATCCAAACCACCTTCCTCACTTCCGTCTTCAGAAATAGTGTACCCCGTAATCCAAAGAGGCACTTAGAGTGATTAAGCTCCATTTATTTCTGGACAAGGAAAAAAGAAACATTTAGTGTACTTAAGAAAAACTGTAATAAAAACAAAAAAAAATACGGAAATCAATCGATTTTTTTTTGCATTCAAAACTTTTTTCACAACTGTAAAACCATCGTTTTCTGATATTCAATATGAATGCTACGTACTTATCTTTACCTCGAATTACAACTTGTTTGAGTTTGAAAGGAAATCTTAAATATGGAAAAAGACCTCACAAAAAATATCATTTATTGATTAGTCTTTTATGTGTGTGTATATATTCTTTAAAGAATGAGAAAAAGAAGGAAGCATGAATAAAAGGATTTGGGGATTGATTACAAGTGGAGTGCTCACAGCTACTCACAGAGACAGATACATTTGAATTAGGACATGACAAATACAATGCAATTTGGACTTCGTCATTGTGAAGTGCTGTGTTAGAGACAAGAGAATCAAAACTCAAATATAAGCAACTCTCCAAGGACACTCGCTTTCTCCTTTTATCGACTTCACTTTTCTCAAAATCAAACCTTCTTTCTCATCTTTATTTTGTTTTACATGCACTCATTTCACATCACAGTTTTTAATTACAAATCACAATTTTAATTAAATTGTAATAACAACATCATGCTAGTGCACCATTCATTGAAATTACATCTTTGCTCATAAAAAAAAATGGTTTTGAATGATTGACTGAATCTTAAACTGCACTTGATTAGTGTTATCAATGGGACATGGTGCTTTATTTTGGTCTGTGACATCACTTTCCAATTGTGATAACCGTAATATATAAAGATAATATTGACTATGAGCATGAAAAGCAAGTTAAGTAGCCCCATCCTTGTCTCTATAAGGAAGGCATATCTCCAAAACACCAATGGCAGACAAAGAGAGGTTGTTTGATGCCTTTCAAATGATAAATCATCTTTGGATTTGATTGTTGTTATCGGGTAAGGGTTGGAACCTGAAGAATTATTGAGAGAATGCGTCTTCTTCCTTTTTGTGGTCGATCGCGTTGCTTTCCAATCTTCTCTGCTCGTTATTCACCTTCCTTCCGTAGTAGCATTGATCCTGAGTCTTCTCGCAAACATCAAATGATAGTACTTGCAGAAAACACTCTGACGCTTAAGTTAGCAAAAAGGTTTGACACTTTGTGAGTACTATAGATAATGAAATACATGTTTTTTTGGAATGTGCGCTATTTATTTTATATTATCTATGGTGAACTTTTCTTATTGGGTCAGGTTAAGGGGTTGAACTGTGTTTAGGATTGAGTTACTTAATTCCTAATCACGAATTAACATTCATGACCTCAATTGACGTAGTTAGACTTGAGCTATCGGTCGGCACAACCAACAACATGCTTTGACTACGTTCGATCGACCCGACATTGAGGTCCAGTCTAGACATTACATCGGTTGTGTGACGCTCGCCGATACAACTACTCAGGTAAACCACAAATATCTCAACTCTCACTACATTCTTAACTTCTTCTAAAGAATATATGTCTAAGACAAACTAGAATATGTTGGGTAAATAAAATTTGTCGGTGTCAAAATAAAAAAATGGTTCTAATTTTTTAACTCATACTTTCTACTTAAACAATGAAATTTGGTCTCTCCTTTGCGTTAACGTTGCTTAAACCTGTTTGTGTAGGTTTATTTTTTTAAAATAATTAAAACAAGATCAATAACAAAATTGAAAAGTCCTGGTTTCAAAATGTAAATTGGGGTGCCAATAGGTGGGCCCAAATAGGAAATACGGACATTTGGCCCAAATTACCAAAAGGAAACTGAAGCCAGCGGAATAAGCAAGCTGTCACCGGAAACATGAGATGTTTAGATAGTCAAACAAATTTAAATTGTTAAATTGATCTAATTCTTTTACAATATCTACCGAAAAAGACTACTCTTTGTATATATTTTTTAAAATGTAAAAAGACACATATCTATAAACTTCTGAAAATAAAAATAAAAAATATTTTCTAATCCAGTATTATACAAATTTATCATTTGTTAAATTAATCAAATCATCTATAAATATATATTCTTATATAAGAGTTGTTAAATCTGATATATTCCTTTATATTCAAAATTTGTAAATCTTTACAAAATTTCATAAGAATGAGTTGTCCTTAAAATTTACTCTTAATAACTTTATTTATTAAAATAATAAAATAATATAAAAAAAGAAAATTAACGTGAATAAGATATCATCGTACGAATTTATATTTAAAGAAAACTATAAATTCAATTGAAATAATTGTGTGTTGTTGATCCACTTGTTTAATAATCATAAAATTATTAACTTAATTACTTTTAAATTTGAACATAGAGCATTACCATTTTTTTAACCTAGACAACTTGCAATACTTATTTTATTTGCAATGACACAAATAAAAGTCTAACATACTCTATATTGAAATTTATCTTTTTCAACAAATTTATGTTTTGACAACTAAATACAGATTACAATTGCGATGATTATTTAATACAGAGATTTGAGAATTTTCAGATGCGACAGTGAAGAAAATTATTTTACAATTTCAAAATTTACTTAAGGAGCAAATTATAGTTTATCCTAATTAAGGTGTTAATAATTTGTTATTGGTTAAAATTGTTTTATCTTATGTTTGGATTTGGAGGAAATGTGTAAAGATTTGAGTGAATAAATTTAGAATGATCTGAGTGTAAAATAAATAAAATTGTTTGAATTGAATTATGTTAAATAAATTTGTGAGAAAAAATTTAATCGGATGATTGTAGTTTTTTTTTAAAAATTTGATAAAAAATGTAAAATATAAGTTTACAAATTTATTTAATTCTTTAAAAATATTTAATAATAATAAAATTAATTAAATTATATTTTTTAATAATAATAATAATATTTTCATAATTAATTGTATTCTATACATAATCGATCGATTGTGTATAGAATTATATACATAGTTGATTATATATTACGGTTATGTATATAAATTTTATAATATAATTAATTTTATTTATTTATTTATTAATATATAGTATTTTTATTTTATTATAAATATATAAAATATATAATATTTTTATTTTTATTATAAATATATTTAATATTTTTATTTTATAATATAATTAATTTATATTTTTTTTGGCAGAGTAATACAATGGTAATAATGTAAAAACTTATATTATTTATGTGATTTTTTTCATAAATCACTGAATACATACAAGGAAGGATAAATTATTTTTTATTTTTTTATTTTTACACTTCTAAATCTAATATAATTAGTGAATACAAAATCGGTGTCATCTCATCCGGATAAATAGTATTCCTCCGGATCTAAATAAATGCCCATACGCAATGCTTTGTCTATTGATCTTTTAATAGAATTTTGAAGCAGTTTAGCTTTTAGTAAAATCAATATTAAAATTTTGATTTTGGTATTCATACAATATATAATTTTTAATTAATATAATTATCTTATTCGTTCTTACCTCTAGAGAGTTACTATTCAATTTAGTATAGTGGTTTTAAAAAAATCAATTTAGTCCCTATGTTTTTTTAAAATGTATTTAAAATGGTCATTTCTATTAAGTTGCACCAAATTATGTCAAATGTTGTTTATGTGGCAGAGAGAAGTGAAATTGGATGTTGTGTGAGGTGTGAGGTGTCAAGTGACATGAATGGAGAGATTAGTTTAGTAAAAAATGAATTGGGGATTAGAAATTTTTAATTGGAAGCAGGGTTTAGGGTTTCTAAGGTGTGATCCCATGGTGCAATCCTGAGCCCATTATGAGGTGCGATACCGAGTCCGTGAAGTGCGATTGTGTGGGCCAGTGATTGTGAAACCCGAAAGCATTGTTGAACGTGGTGTAGTTTCATGCTCGGTCGTTTCTAAGATTAGGACTTTTTCACTTGCTTTGAGAGTGATTCTGTTTGTGATTAGTTTGAGAGAACATTTAAAGAGTAGTTTATGATGTAGGGTCCACCATGTGCAAGATTTTTCTGTGTGTGGTCCAACATTTGGTATCTGACATAACTAAATGAAGGATTGCTTTATAATTTGTTTGTTATCTGTGGTCATATGTAGGGGTGACAATGCGGGTTGACCCGCCCCACGTTAAGTGCAGACTCATTTTACTGGGTCGTCTCGTATAAGAAGTAACTCCCGGGCTTGCGGACCAGCCTGTATAATTTTTTTAAAAAAATAAAAATAAAATTTCATTAATGATAAAAAAACTTATTCCTACTACTGAAAAATTAAAATTTTATTTGTGTTTCAATTCATTTAACTATGATAAAAATTTAAATACAAGTATGAGGGTTGTTAGAAGGCTTGATTAAAAATAATTAAAGTTTTGCTTTGCATCTATTTTTTCCTATATATGTGTGTAAATGTATACGTGTATTTTGCTACAAAATATTTTAATGAAGATGACTAATTTTTTAACTATCCTATTGAAATATGTTCATTATATTATTTTTTTATTAACAAATTTTAAATATAAGACTTTACTTGAAACTAAATCCACTGTCACTATTAATATTAACTCCTTCATATGATTAAAATAAAACATTCATATTTTTAGTACATTAAATTCAATTTTTTTAAAATAAAATAAAATGAATGTCACATTGCAATAATAGGTGAATGAGGTATGTTTTTTTTACAAAAAAAAAAAAACCATGTTTTTCTAAGCTACAAATCTTGTTTCTTTGTCTAGCAATAGTTCGATCTTTGTCATCCCCAATGTTTTCAATGCACCATCTGAAAAAATTGCATCTCATGCTTACGCCACTCCTACTTTGTATTAGGCAAAACGATAACCAAAACAATCAATACCAATGCATTTTTTTTTTCATAAACCACAGTTCAATACAACTCACCTTGTACTTTGGACACCCCCAAAATTGTCTCCCTTCATTTTTGACAGTGGTTGTTGTTCTCAGAATCGCAAAAAGTCCTCACAGTCGCAAATGGGAGCAACAAAAGTTGTCCTGCTCCCACCACCATGGCTAGAATTAGATAAATGTTGTTACACTTCCATTCGATTACAACTGCATGATAATACAAATGCAGACCTATAGGCACACATTCCCACCACAAAAGAAGCTACGAACGAATCACAAATGCTATTTACTCCTCCCCCACCAACAAATCCACAACACCGGACTCTACTACAAACGACCATCGTATCTATCAACACCCTTGTATCTGTGAAGAAGTCACCATCCAAAAATGTTTACGCTAAAAGAAAAACCCTAACCAACACAATTTATTAATCTCTGCAAATTCAATCTCATGCCCCCAAACCCTAAACATCCAATCTGATGTATCTTTTAATTGACTATCTACATAACTCATTCTCTTTGCTACATAAGCAACACTTGACGCCTTCTGGTGCTTTTTTAAGAACTACGGTACTAAATTGAATATCATCCTTAAATGTAGGGACAAATAAGGTAATTATATTTTTTTTATATAGAACATGTTTTTTTTTAGAACATTATTAGTAATATAAGTATATTTTGATAAAGTTATTTCATTTTCCATTTAATAAATAATATTTTCCTAAAACAAAATCTCAAATAACCAAGTTCTTGTATTAAAAAAATGATTATAGAGTATGAACATGGAGATGAGTTTCCTGAAAGAAACAAAACAAATTTGAATAAACTTAAAAAATATATTTGGTAAACTTGGTGAGAAGTATTTGCATCCACTTGTAGTGTGTGGTAGTTGCAGTGCAGGTTCCAAGTAGCTTCGAAGTGCGTTTGGAAGGTATATGGGGAAATAATAATGGCTTCAACTTTACTCTTGTGTCGTATTGGATACCATAAAATGCCCCGCCAAACATGGGCCTTAATCGACCCAGCCCCTACGTCACGGACAAACTCTCTCACTTCACCTTCTCTACCCACCAAATATAATATTCACACTTTTATATTATTATTATTATTATTATTATTATTAGTTAGATAATTATTCACTTTTATTTCCTTCTCTCCTCTTAGTAAACCAAACAACAACAACATATTTTTTCATATAATATAGGGTATTCAAAATCAAATCAATAAAAAATAACCCAAAAAGTTTATATTAGATTAAAATCATTTTTTTTAATCGAGCTTAATTTTCGAGTGATTCAAATCCATTTGTATTGAGTATTTAACTTCTTATTTTTTTTAATTTACTTTTATGACCACAGGTCACAGAAACCATGATCACTCATAACTTTCTATCAAAATTGAAATACATCTTCTAACTAGAATTCAAACTTTTACTTGTCATTTTAACTTTTACTATCACATTTAAAGAAATTAGGTTTAAGATTTAGATTTATGATTTTAATTCATATTTAATAATCAAATAATATAAACTACCTGCAGATAAAATATCTTTTATTAATAGAAGATTTTCTAATAGATAAGAGATATCCTAATAAAAGAAGATTTTTCAAATAGATAAGAGATATATCCTAATAAAAGAATATTTTTCTAATAGATAAGAGATATCTCTCTAAGATAGTTAACAGACATATTGAACTTTATATTTATAAATATAAGTTTAGAGAGTCCTTCTAATTGAATTTATATTTTTATACTCACTTATTATTTTGAGACATTATACTCTTATTAACTTGAGCGTGGGAGAGTGTTTTTTTTTAATTGACTTTCTCTTAATTTTGATATTAAAGCTTCAATTCATCATCAAGAAAGAGATTGAACTTCACCCACAACTTTGATTCAACACTTTGAAACTTGGATTCAACACTTCGAAAGATTCAAACACCCAATCTAGTAAGAACATTAACATTTAATGCTTTTCAATTTGTTTTGAAAAAAATAAACATTTAGCTACAATAATCATAAAGACTATATATGTTAATTTCAATTTGAAGAATTTTAATAATCGTTTATTTAATTTTATTATCAGTATAATTTATTATTTTCAACAAATTAAAACATCCTTCATTCTATCTATCTTTTATTTTTAAATTTGTATTTTAAATATAAATTTACCGGTGGAAAGCGCCATAAATTGGTGATTGTTACTGATAAACATTTTATTTTATGGTATTAAAAGAAATCTACGAGATGAAGCTTTTAAAATTAAAATCAATCAGTAAATTCTAAAAATGAATTATTTGCATAATATATATTTAATAGTTTTTTTTTTCAATATATTTTACCACACTTTAAATTTAAACATTTAACAGTAAATGAGCTAGTTTTCTTTAATTTAAGGTGGTATTTTGATATTTTAAATGGCAGTTGGTTATGTGCTTATGTGCAGCAGCAAATGAAGGAGCATAAGAACATCCTTAATTTTAGTTTGTGGTGGTGGTAAGAGTTTAAAACGGTAAATTTTGACGTATCTACTTGCACTTATTCAGTTAAAACATCTTCCTGATTTCGGATGGATATGCAACGTGTTAAATGCGTTTAGGGTACCATGTTTCTTTTCGTACGACAGATTCGGTGAAGGATTCCCAGCACTAAAGAATTCAGAAGAACAGAGTTAAGGAAAATTGAAACATTGTGTGTGTGTGGTGTGGTGGGTGGTTGCTGGCTGGTACTTAGCAAATTATTGCGAGGAAAGCAAATAACATATAACTAATGAGTGACTTTCCCTTCTCATCCTATATATAGCATTCCACCACTCTCAAATCACTTCCTATCTCCTTCTCTCCTCAACGTTATCTCAATCCCTTCTCCTCTTCAACCTCTCTCTTTTCCCTCTACACAGGTTTGTTCCTCAATTCCCCCATAATTTTCTTTTTATCTTTCAAAATTTACCATCCATGCTTAGGGTTTAAACTTCCAAGACTAATGGGTTTCTCATCTCACGCCTTTGCCGTGTCTTCTCTATCCACCAATTCCGTCATTCTCTGCTTATCATTCCTTTTTGTTTTACTGTCACCCATTATGCGTCTTCGTATGTATACCTATATATTTTCCCCCTTTTTATTGGGAAACCTGGGTAGCAGATTTTTTTAAACCTAAACACTTATATTTTTTAAAGTTTTATTTTTAGTAGTGCCAACTATAATGAGTTAAGTGTTTTCGTTATGCTTCTATTGATTAATTGCATTCTAGTACCCCTCATGTGACAGCATGTGTTGTATGTCGTTCTTTTCGCCCCGACACTCCGCCGTGTTTTTCAGCCTGGTTTGTTATTCCTTGAAAGGAGGAAATTTCATCAATTGCACTTCTCTTCTTCCTTGGTTCTCACATTACCCTTGCCTCACATAAACTGTTTTTGTTTATACTTATGTATTGGACTTAATTTTCTTAACCATTTTCTTTTTGCCCTCCAATCCATGTTGTGTTTGCAGAATGGGAAGTGCTGGAAAAACTGACTATGGTGAGTACACTTATGAGAATCTTGAGAGAGAGCCTTACTGGCCATCAGAGAAGCTTAAGATTTCCATCACTGGGGCTGGGGGTTTTATTGCATCACACATAGCTCGGCGCCTCAAGAGGGAGGGACATTACATTATTGCTTCTGACTGGAAGAAAAATGAGCACATGACTGAGGACATGTTCTGTGATGAATTCCATCTTGTTGATCTCCGGGTCATGGATAACTGCCTGAAGGTTACCAAGGGGGTTGATCATGTTTTCAATCTTGCTGCAGACATGGGTGGGATGGGCTTTATTCAGTCTAATCACTCTGTCATTATGTACAACAACACGATGATTAGCTTCAACATGATTGAGGCTGCCAGGATTAACGGCATTAAGAGGTCAGTTATCAAGCTTATTATTTTCAGTTATATGTTTTCGGACCAAACATTTATGAAGTGGTGTTGGTTTTAATTATATGATGATGTGCTTTACGCGATCCAAAAAATATTGTCCAGGTTTTTTTATGCCTCTAGTGCTTGTATCTACCCAGAGTTTAAACAGTTGGAAACCAATGTGAGCTTGAAGGAGTCTGATGCATGGCCAGCTGAGGTTTGTTGGTTATTTTACAATTGTTCAATTTATGTTGGTTCTTGATTTTCACATTGGGACTGGGAGTAATGTGTTTAATTTACGAATTTTTTAGCCACAAGATGCATATGGGCTGGAGAAGCTTGCAACTGAGGAGTTATGCAAGCACTATAACAAGGATTTTGGAATTGAGTGCCGTATTGGGAGGTTCCATAACATTTATGGCCCTTTTGGAACTTGGAAAGGCATGTTTTTTCACTGAATTTAAAGCTTTTATAGTTTTTGTTTTTACCAAATGGGTAAATTGGTAGACAATTTTATATTTTGGTATCCTTTTGGATTTACTAAGTTTGTGTTGTGTTTTGTTGTTATATAATAGGTGGAAGGGAGAAGGCTCCTGCTGCTTTTTGTCGGAAGGTAATCACTTCCACTGATAGATTTGAGATGTGGGGAGATGGATTGCAAACACGATCATTTACCTTCATTGATGAGTGTGTTGAAGGTGTGCTAAGGTATGTCTTGGCTGATTCTTTTGACTTCTAGCTGAATTGTTGGTGTATGTTTTATATTAAAATTCTGAATTTTTTGTTTTCATGATTATGAAAACAGAGTCAGTAGAGTAACTTTTGTGAAGTTATTTTGAGGACTTGTATATTTGTTTCTGCATCTTTTGTGCTCCGTGATGTGTGTCCAATTGACACTATTCGAGCTTGCCAGTGCTTAATTTTCATGTTTTGACATGAATTTGAAAGCAACATGGATAACAGACACTGATCCAAACACACAATTAGTAGCTTTCTTTGCAAAATCCATTTATTTAAAATTGGGGCTTACTGAAAGAAAAATAATCATTAGCTCATTCAAAAATGTTGGATTAAATGGCCACAATATCAATTTCTGCTATACATGATTTAGGATTTGCCTTTTTTGGTTGAATAAAGGAAAGTCAATATAGTGTTTTTGAGTATATCAATAAATTGTGGAGATGTTTCATCTTTTTCTTCAGTTAGTTCATAATCTTTGATAAAATTTGAGCTTGGGTTTTATTATTGTGTCTAGATTGACAAAATCTGACTTCCGTGAGCCGGTAAATATTGGAAGTGATGAGATGGTTAGCATGAATGAGATGGCTCAGATTATTCTTGGCTTTGAGAGCAAGAATATACCTATTCATCACATTCCTGGTCCCGAGGGTGTTCGAGGTCGTAATTCAGAAAATACACTGATAAAAGAAAAACTTGGCTGGGCTCCAACTATGAAGTTGAAGGTATTAATATCTTGTTATTTCCATTCTATAATTTATTGCATGTTCATATCAAGTTATGTGCCTTGAGTCAATTCCACTGTGCTTAGTTTATTCCTTATTGATATTAAGTTCTTGTAAGCGAATGTATCCAATTTGACCTCTGTATCTTCATCAAGAAAGAATGATGGAATCTTTATGTTTTCTTAATGAAAATCTTCGTATTTCACATTATCCTTTCCTACTTTTTGATCGTTTTAAACAACCACATGATTCTATGTATACTTACAGTATCTCAATTCTGATATTGTAGGATGGGCTGAGGATCACATACTTCTGGATCAAGGAGCAGATTGAGAAGGAGAAGACTCAAGGTATTGATATATCAGTGTATGGGTCATCCAAAGTAGTGCAGACTCAGGCCCCAGTTCAACTAGGCTCACTTCGGGCAGCAGATGGCAAAGAATGAAGTGGTCAACACATGGCTGTAGTAATCACCTAAATGTTTCAAGTGAAGAGCTGAATTATATATAAGCACTTAATAGCACAGTATCTGGTTATGTTTAATTAGCGGCCAAGGATTTGTTATGTCTATGCATGTTGTTCACGTGTATTTTATGTAGTTCTCTTAAACGCACTTCCTGGTGCTTAAGGTGGTTTACTACACTAGAAGCTTTAAATTATTTGTTTCATGTCTAAATAATTGATTTATAAAGTAAATTAAATTAATATTCCTTATGTATTTGGTATCTCTGAATGTTCTATGTAGGATTGTACTGTGAGGTTAAGGTACTCTGAGCATGCATTTGACTTTATAACGGTTGAAAGGTAAATAGATGTGGGAGAATAGTTTCATTTTCAGCGAGTAGTTAGTTTTGTCAGTTGAATTGAGCAGATTTTTTATGGTAAAAGTTGATGCAATAAACAAAACATGTAAGATTCTTTCACCTTCTCTTTTTCTTGTGAACTATACGTAGCTATAGTATGTGAGTGGAGCAATTTTTGCAAAAATGGCTAAATTTGTGTGTAGTAAACTCACATCAGATATGAGTGGAGTCCATTCATAAAAAAACAAAAGAAGATCTGAATGGAGCCCATAACAATCGATTCCTTTTAGGGTTAATTTGTTTTTATCACGTGGGGCTATGTCGGTCTTTTTAATCCCTTTCTTTGTCATTTGGAGGGTTAATGATGTAACAAGGCTATGTTTGTGGTCATATCCTCGTACATGACAGCGTATTTCTGCTTTTAACCTGTTATGCAATTTCACGTGTGTATTTCGAATACATGTGTGTCCAAGAAGGAAAAGGGAACTATTCCTAACTTTTTTGTGACCACCCTCGTTGGAAAAGGGTAATGGGCTGAGCTGTGTAAAAGTTATCCTTTTCTCTTTGTACCCAATAAATATAAAATTACGATCATCTGTTTTCGGCTTTTGCTTCCTGCACCCCAATTTTGAACTTGCATCCCATCAAGGCACTGAAATAACAAAAATACCCTTCATAGTATATAATTAAAAACTCCGCTTTTCAGTTTCTTCTTTCTCCCTAATGCGTTTTACTCTGTTCCGGTGGGTTGTGTTGTGTGATTCGATGTGTTTGCTGCATTTATAGGATCATTATTTTTAGTTGTTGATTTGCATTTATTTTTGTTTACATTTTGTTGGGTATTGACACCTCTTTGATATACAAATCGTCATTGATAGAATTGTTATTTGTTTTTTTAGAGAGATTGCATGTAAATATAAATTCATTTAATCTATTGGAGAATTGACTATCACATTGAGTGATGTGTCAAATTTGTGACAACAATGTGAAATGTGATTGTCAATTCTCCAGTGTAATGGTCAATTTCGACAAGTCATTATCCAATGTGATGACTTAAAATGCAACCACCAACGTTATTTTAAGTCTCTTAATGACACACAAAGTTATTTTTATGTTTAGATACGAGTAACACAAATGCAACAAAAAAGGTCAATCCCATTGAGGTATCATCAAGAGGCTCAAGTAAGAGCATCTTGTACTTGTTAGTTTGGTAGGTACTATCCACCATCAACACAATGTTAAACAAATTTAGTAGTTTCAATGAATGAATGTGTGTCGAAAATTTATTTTGCACCATATTCATATCCTCATTAAACCTACACCAATGAAGAAACATGTATCGCTTAAGTAACATTCTCAATTGTTACATTTCAATTTTGTGATTTCGTTTTGATCTTCGATACATAATCATGACATTATAAGTTTGCTTTACGGTGGTCACATTCTTATCATTATGCTCTTTAATTGTTAGAAAAATATCTCTAGACTTCATTGAAGTCTTTGTCATGTCAACAAGCATGAATTTGTCATTAGTTGTTAACCTACCAACATATGAATAAACCACCAACGTATTTGCCAAGTCATGATTATGAGAGGTACAAAGTAATTTAACCATCAATCATTCAATACCCTTTACCAATTTTTCTTGCAATCTAAAATGACAGACATCTCCTCCTCCACTTTCTGTAACCTCTAAATTATTTTTCTATCCTTTGTATTTACCTTTTCTCTCACAACTTAATAATATATACTTCTTCCTTCCTCGTTGATCATTTGATATATTCGACCTTAATATAACAATAACAAACCTAAAATCATAAGAAACTTTTCTTGCCTACTTCCCAAATAACAAATACATACAAAAATTTATGACAACTTTAGATTTCATTTAACAAATACGCCTCATACATACACAATATGTAAATAGTTTTGAGATTGTGACATTTACCTCTTCAATCATAAACACGTCACTACACATATACCCTACATTTAATATCTAATGCATTATAAAATATTGACGGTTTCATATCAACATCTAACATCCTATACATCAATCTCATCTTATATCTCTATAAAATTCTAGGATATACTCTTAATTATGTGGTCCCTTTCTATTAAGTTACTTTTCATGATATTTTTCTATGTTTTGGTAAAATAACAGTCTTAAAAAATATAAAATAATTAAAACACAAAGTACTTTTTAAATAAATACATCAAAATTAAAAATAATGTGTTAAAATATTTCATTATCTACCAAAGTATGTTTAAAATATTGCATTAACCAAAACTTGATACTCTCCATCTCAACAAGATAATTGTTGGTGAGTAGAGACCACGCTCTTGGAACATGGTAATGCCGTCATAAACATGTCCATTTACAAATCACACCATCTAAACACAGCTTCATATGGAATGTGAAAGATCACGTTACTCATTTTCAACTGAAAAAAGAAGACAAATTAATGTCACCTACTTGGTAAGATAAAATTAGAAAAAATGTTATATTAAGACCAAATAGACTATTAAATTAATTGAAAAGGACACAAATTAAGGTTAAAAAATTAACAGCAAAAGGAAGAGTTAGCTAAATATAGTGAAAATGCAGTTCTCGAAACCTATATATTTTTCAAACCTTGTAACCCCAAAATCACATCCTACATATCTCACTCGTGGATCAAAAAACGTTGAAAAAGAAAAACTCCTAAAGAATTTTTTTTATATAAATTTTTAATTTTAACTTATATATAAATTAGTTTTAATTTACAAAAACACTCGTTTAAAGAATATTTGAATACTTGTAATTAATTACTTTGAAAAATTTGCATTTTTCTGACAGAACTTTCTTTCTACCTAAAACATTTTTTTTTTTATATTTTGCAATAATTGTGTTAGCAATTACGAAATATGAATGTTATTATTGGAGTAATATTTTGTGGTGTGTACACGTAAGTGTTCCAAGGGGCCACTTTTGTTATTTTCCAAGGTTGTCATTGTATATTTTTCCTATTTCTTCCTCTGTACAGTATGATTTTATTTTCAAAAATTAGTTGGTGGGGCTTTTCCTTGGGCGGTTGGTGCATTCATATCTAAAGTTCACTTGGACGGTTGATAAATATGAATCAGGACTTTATCTTTATTTTGGTATTCCATTGCTCTATCTTTCTGTTTTTCATCTTCTTCTTTCCCTCTCTAAATTTTGTGCTTAGACGTGGATCTGTGCCAGTTCATCAACATGAAGGAAGTGCTAAGTGAAAATCTGATTGGCGATTTTCTAGAAGCCTTCTGTCTTTTTGACAGAGATGGAGATGGTGTGTATCCTTTCTGAACCTCTCTTTTCAGAACTTGATTAATTTGGTATTTCATACATAATTGGATTATAGTTTTCTGTCATTGTTTCTCGTCTCTGGTGTTTGCATGCTTTGTCCTTCAATTTGTTCTCCTTTTGAGTCTTTTCTTCTGATTTTTAATGTAATGTGTATTTCATTTGTAATATATACTACACAATGTAAATTGGAAAAAAAAGGCTGCATAACCATGGAAGAATTAGCTAGTGCAATTAGAGTACTGAATCAGAATAATCCTAGGAAGGAAGAACTGCAAGTCATGATGAGTGAAGTGGATATGAATGGCAACGGAATGATAGATTTTGGGCAGTTCTTGAATCTCATGGCCAGAAAAATGAAGGTGCGTGTAGATCAAGAAATTTAATTTAATTTGTTCATAAATGAGAGTAATGCTGAAAACGTACGCTAATTATGTACTATGCATGCATGTGTTGGATGGAGAAGCAAAGTGAAACAGAAGAGGAATTGAAAGAAGCTTTCAGACTGTTTGACCAGGATCAAGATGGTTACATATCACCCACAGAGGTTCACTTAACTCCTTAAGGAAGCATGCATATATCTCAATTGATTTGTTTCACCATATACGATCAAGTTATTTATAACCTTGTATAAATATGGTTGATATTTATGTACAGTTGTTATCTGTGATGAGAAATATTGGAGAGAAGATCACAGAAAAAGAGCTGGAGGAGATGATCAGAGTGGCTGATTTGGATGGTGATGGTCGACTTAATTATGAAGAATTCGTGAGGATGATGACTGTTTAATCCCTTGTTATATACTATATAGAACAAATGATAAATAACAGCAACGCTTTTAATTTATTTTTTTCCATGAAACAAATGCAAATGACATTCTGGTTTGTTATTTGCGAATTCAAAGGAAGCTTAAAGTGAAGCAAGTGAAATGAAATTTGATAATAAAAGTCAGATGCTATTATGATACAATTTTTTTTGTAAAACTTTTCTATCTTATTTTTTGTTTTTAACTTTTTTTTTTATTTCGTTAACTAATTAGATATCATTGTAAAATTATTTATTAATAATAAAAATTATTTATATATTTTAAAACACCATTTAGATGTTATACATATAAAAAAGAATATATTTAAAAATGTATTCCATATTTATGGACAACAAAGAGAAAATTAAAGACAATGAGAATGCACAATTGGACTTGGAAATGTATTGCCTGATGAAGGAGATATTCTTAAAACTCCTAATGAAAAAGGTATAAAACTTAAAACCAAATTTTGCTTATCAAATGAACAAAAGAATAATGTGTGAATGGATGAAGGAGTTGAAGATTAGTGATGATTATGCTTCCAATATTGCCAAATGTGTAAATACAAAATATGAAAGATTGTATGGGATGAAAAGTCACAATGATCACATTTTTTAGAAATATCTTCTCCCAATAGCTTTAAAAGCTCCTCTTAAACCCATATGAAAATCTTTAACTGAACTTAGTCAGTTCTTTAAAGATTTGTGGTCAACCATGCTACATGAAGATCATTTGTTGGAAATGAAATAAAACATTCGTACAATATTGTGTAAGTTGGAACATATATTTCCACCAATATTTTTTTATTCTATGGAGTACTTACCGATTCATTTGCGCTCTAAAATCTTCTAATAAGTGTACTCATCATTTAATATTTATGTAACCATATAAAAGGTGATAATCATTTATACCATTTATTTGGAATTTTTTGTACTCAGGTTTCTAAATAAGATTAAAAAAGATTGAATAATAAAATAAGTGTAGAAAGGTATATTTATGAAGCATATTTACTACAAAAGACGTCCTATTTTATTTCTCACTTTTTTGTGATAAAGAAAGGCCAGTTGCTCAATTGCATGTTCTCTTTGAATTGTAACGAGGTTAAACCATTTAATGAGTAAGTACCACTATATATATGTTAATTTTAATTCATTTAACAATGGTTATATATAATTTTAATATTATTTTTTGTAGAAACACATGTACATGAAGGATATCTATGAGAATCTCAACAATGATATCATTGACAAACAAATAGAAGCTGATTTCTCACGGTGGTTTCAAGAATATGTAAGCATTGATTTACACACAAACAAATTGATGCTACTTTTTTTTATATTATATCTTTCATTATAATAATTTTTATTTGAATAGGTCAAACAAAATTACCAACTTAGGTTACAAAATCCTAAACCTTTATGACTTGTGGCAAGGGGACCTTTCGACTAGCAAGTCATTGTCAATTTATTTTCTGAATGAATACAAATTTCATATGATAGGATATGAGGGGTAACGGCAAAACAACATAGTTGGGGCATGTGTTAGCAGAATTGGACATGGTGAAACTTATTACAGTGTTCATACAGAGATTCAAGAATTGGAATGACCAAGTGAATCAGAAAAAAAAAATAGTTTTCTTTTATTGCGATTGGTTTTATCCTTCAATTTAGGGGATGAAAACACATAAGCAATATAAGATTGTACAAGTTAGGAAAAAGGAGAAAATATGAAAATTTTAATCCTTTATGTTTCCAAAAATGGCAACTCAAGTTACTACTCATATTATATTGTGCAAAAAAAGGACAAGGTTGATTAGTTGGTAGTTATCAAGGCAAAGCTAAAAGGCATTGTTAATTATAGAAACATTTTGGAAGTTGCTTATCAAGACAAAGCCAAAAGGATATAATGCATGCAAATTATTTCATGGACAGTGAATACGAAGAGGAAGAAGAAGATTGCAAGCAAGAAGAAGCGAAAAATTAAGACATTTTTTTACAATTTAATATATATGTTTGTACCCGTTTTTTCATAAAGATCTTTAAAAGAAAAAAAAACTTTGTATAAATTAAAAATAATTTGTAATTTTTTACAATTTTCTAAATTGTTAAATTCTAAATTGTGCAAAAAAATGTTTTTTTAGTTAGGCTGAAACCTCAAGTAATAACAATCATTTGTCATCACATGAAAAAAATATTATTAAAAAATAAAAATACAAAAATATATTCTCTATGAATAAATCCTAAATTAGCCAACTTATCCGCGCACGTATTCCCTTCAGGAAAAATATGAGTAACCCTAAATCTGATTTTTCTACGGTAATTAAGACAAGTATTTCATCAATTACGAAACATCTAAGGAACATTTGTCCTAATAGTAAACGCAACACAAACCAAGACAGAGTCACATTCCAGCCAGATATTAGTAAGTGCCAACTGTTGAGGTTCCTCCAAAGCATATATAACTTCATAAAATTCAGCAACAAAAACAGTTTGAATGTCAAGAAACGCATAGAAAACTCCAATAAACTCTCTCATACTCTCACGGAAAATACTTTCATAAGTGGCAAGATCTGGATAACCCCTATTACTATTTTGTTACTATTTGATACATTCATTTTAATACACTTTTTATTACTACGCTAAAAGTTAAAAAAGATATAAATTAAGTTTGTTATATAAATAGTGAGAAATATAAATTTTTCTAATTTCTATTAGACTTTAGTAAATAATATAAGATGTGTTAAAGAATTAACATTTTGTCTTTAATACGTTTTCATATGTGTTGCTAAGAAGGATGGAGCTTGGTAGAAGCAATGGTTGAGTTAAGTGAAACCTCAATAATAGAAGCAAGCAAGGACGCATCATCTTTCTCCATGATACCGTATAAACAGGCTACAATATTCATAATTTAAGTATATACCTACACATAATACCTATTTATGATATTTTAAATAAAATTTTCATAATTTATTTTTCTAAGTATTAATATTAATAAAATATTTTTTTTTAAATAATATGATTTTTTTTATTTTCTTATTTAAATATTCTTGTGAATATTTAATAATATGATTAGAGCTCTGGTTGCTACATTTATCTATGAGTGAAGTTGTTGATCCCTCATAAGATCTTTGTTCACCTTACCATGTTAGTTCATCAGATAATTCATCTTTGAATAGAGTTTACTCTCTCATTACACAACAGAGAGACAAGTTTTTGGTGATCAATCCAAGGCAATGATTGCTACTAGCAAAGGAGGTTATAATAACAATGCTACGACCTATGACATGGGTGGTGGATATGGAAGAGGAAGCTATGAAGGAGGATATACTTCCAAAATTTGCAGTTATTGTGGAAAGACAGGGCATACCATTGATACATGCTATAAAAAGCGTGGTTTTCCACCTCATTTCAAATTTAAAAATCAGAACCATCATCAGAG
>Ga0123342_1001350_pt1 | contig 41198 bp, 27 predicted proteins | sample Turbeawhitnodule_FD_89960 | JGI IMG/M metagenome (GOLD analysis project Ga0123342, IMG submission 89960) | Root nodule microbial communities of legume samples collected from Mexico - Turtle bean Mexico white nodule | ecosystem: Host-associated > Plants > Roots > Nodule | place: Mexico: Nepantla...
TAAATTGGTATCTAATTAGCAACTAAGGTTTTAACTACCAATTATTTAGTTTCTAAATTTGGTAGCAAAAACCTTGGTTGCTAATTAGATACCAATTTAGAAACTATTTAACAATAATAAAAACTAATTTAGAAACCAAATTCATTTTTAGTTTCTAAAATGGTTTCTAATTTAGTTACTATTACAACTCATTATTTTGGTTTCTACAAATTGATTTTTATTTCATGATTTTCTTGTAGTGTTCCTTCTTCATTGGACCTAAACAATTGGTATCTGCATTCAAATGAAGGAATAGAAGTTCAAAATTTGAGTTGAATGTGACACCTTTGTCCACACTCTTAGTGACCAAAGATTTTGCATATCTTTGATTATTTACTCCCAATATGTTTGTGTATCAGTGATAGTAAATTAAAGAGTATTACACATCCAACTTGGAAAAATGCATTATATCTACATGTCATTGTCCTAACTTCCAAGCCACAATTTCATTTGTCTCTTTTGTAAAATACAGAAAAAGGACCCAAGTTGAGAACCACATTATCACAATCATGGAACTATTTGAGGGAACAAAGAATTGCAAGTAGCAGAGTTTTGAGCATGTAAAAAAATGAAAATGTGCACAACTTGTTTCTAGTATAATGCCAATAGAGTTTGTGTATGATCTTCATGATTTGGTTCTTGATATCTTCTCTTTTTTTACTATGCAATGGAAATGGAATACTATGGAGGGTGTCATTTTTCTCCCACTATAAACCATTACAGATCATAACCCTCATCTCAGGTAGTGCTTCAATTCATATTATATTTCCAAGTTCTGTACGAACACTAAAATAGGGTTTCTATGGAATAGTGAGTTGGAGCACAAAGCTGTGTTCTTCAGGACCAAATTTATGGTTTCTGTTCTCACATTATATCAGCTAAAGTTTCTTGTTGTGCTTATCTCATGTGATTTTATATTCATGATAAGAATTACATCATGTTTTGGTTACCAGCTACCACCGATTAAAAAAAAAATACAATACACATGTTTTATCTTTTTAGCTTGCATTTGTAAACAATACTTTCAAAACTTTTGTTCACTCCTTTACTTTTGGGATTATTCTATTAAGAATTTAACTTTTAACTCAATATAGAACTAGTTTATAATGTATGATTTATACTCATTTATATACTTGTATTTGTATAGAACTTAGATAGTATATGATACCGATTTGAACAATTGTCTTTTGTCTCTCAGTCGTTCCTCCTTCTTCTTCCTGTATTCACTCTCTGGTACAAGTAAACCTGCAAAAAGTTTTCTGATGATCAAGTAAGTGTTTTGTATGTATAAGAGTGAATGATATGGATAAAACGGTAACTTACCCTTGTATAACCATGCCTATTTATAGTGCTAATATTGAGCTATTTCGTTTATGAATCATATTTAATACGTATTTTAATAAGTCAGTATTACCTAACTTATCGAATGTTTATCGGATTTATAACATATTAACTTATTTATCACATATCTTTTTATTCTCTATTAGTATAATCAATTTGTCTAGTCGATCGACTAATGATACCGAGTGACGTGGTTCACTCGGCTCTGACCGGTACAATACTATAATATACAAGATGTGTAATCTTCAACATAATTCTTAAGTCAAACTCAATTTTATAAAACTGATTCATAAGGTGAAGTTTACACCCACTTATATACTATAATAAATTAAATAATTTTTATAATATAAAAGCGGGTGTAAATCTTATTTTATGGATTGATTGCATAAGATTGAGTTAAGTTTAAAATTTACTTATAATAAAATCACACCAAATTATTCATGTCATCGACTTATAAAACAGGTAACTCACAAAAAGTTGTAGAAGCTAACTTTAAATATAATGAGCAAAAGGATTTTGTTTTTTAAAATAACACATTTAACATGTTAAATTTTAGAAAGGATTTAATAAAGCATCAATTAACTAAATAAATTATCTAGACTTCAAAGCATATCCAATTTATCAATTAGAGAAACAGGTCAAAACATAATTATTGTAATGATCAAAGCTTAGAATAACAAAAATAAATGAAACTATACTCTCAAACAAAATGAAATCAATACTCAAATATATATTTAGAAACAAAATATGTAGAAGCATATAAAGAAAGATTGATGAACTTTCCCATTTTCCCAAGACATATCCTTTGAATAACTTTCAAAATATCACAACCCTTCTATCTTAACTAGGAAATATGGAGAAAAAATATATGAAAACTCTAACTCCAAATAGATTGATTTTTTTTTTCTTTTTTCCTTAAACAATAATATACAACTCATTATTTAAAGAATATCGATAAACGATGAAAACATAAATAAAAAGTTTATGAGAAACCAAAATATAAAAGTCATTAACAATAAATTTTTTTTGTATAAATTTAGTGGGAAAATCAAATTAATATGCCAATTTAAAAAGAAAAAGAAAAGTATTACATGGACAATAATTGTGAGCCATATTGACATTAAACTCTCAATAACTTTTTTTCTAACTTTTTGCTGAAAGTATGAAGAAAATGCAAACTTTTGTGCTTTGGCTATTATGTGGTTTAGCTTTTTTCATTTATTTTTTTACCATAGTTTATGCTTTGAATAGGCAAGACATTAGGCTAGTGGAATTGTAGTTGTTCTTCTGATTTTTGTGTTTGATTTGCCACCAAAAGCTTCTATTGCAAAATCGACACAGACACATCCAAAGGCATGTGTTAATAGACCAACCAACCAGCTAAAACTCAAAATGTCTTGTTCAAATTATAAATAAGTCACTGCTTGTACACCAAATTTAAATACGAAATGACTTTGAATGAATAAAATAAACATTCATTAGGATGTTTTGTACTATTTACCTTATCATGCAAAAAATAATTTGGTAGGAATGTTTTTTCTTTGTTACTGTTCGTATAAAAAAAATTTATTCTCGGGTTTCCCAATAAATATTACCATTATGGAGATAGGTTAGATATCCAACATTTTTTTTAAGTTTTTTGCTTAATTCGATTCAAGGTTTAAGGGTTGTGGAATGTTAGTTAATCTAATCATTTATTAAAAGAGAATGTAACTTATTTAACAAGTCAATTATAGGGTCTAATCAATAAATAAAGAGATTCAATCAAATTATTCATAATCCTAGACGAAAATGACATCAATATCTATTTGTGGTACTTGAGATCAATCAAGAAAAAAAATATAAACTTTAAATATTAGATAATATTAGTTAAAATTCAGAGGATAACAAAATAATTAATTATAAAATACTTATCTCACTATGAACAAATGAACTTGAATCTAAATATTCTTGCGTCACTTAAACTTTGAACCAAAACATTATCATTGTGGAAATGTAGTCTCAATCTCTTCTTTTAATTGAAGAACCTAATCTTATGTTGCACTTTAAGTGATTTGCGATAACATTCACTTTTCAAATCTCATTGTCACAAATCTCATTAATGATAATTCATCATCTTCCTTTGTTTTCTTGAGAACCTCTTGGCAATAGCTTTCGAGAAAGAGGATGAAGTTTCTTTCTTCCTCTAATATGTTAATACAATATCAAAGTTTCTAAATGTTTATCTACTTTTTTATCACAAAAAAAAATTAATGGTAAAGTAAAATTTGCAAGGTAAAAGAACAATGAAGGTAGTTTCATAATTTCACACTCCTAAATATTTTGCTTACCTATCATATTTTTGTTTTTCTTTTCATTTCCTAAACTTGATAGAATTATCAATTCACCGTTAAAAAAATTTAAGAAATAATTTTTTAAGCGTATGATAAAAAAATTATCTTTTAAGATGAAAAATTTCAAAGAAAAGAAACAAAATAATGAAATATTTTATTAAATATATATTGTGTTATTTAATTTAAATATATTTTCAGTTCAAATATTTTATTTATTTTAATGTAATATTTTATGAAATATATCTTCTGTTATTTAAATTCAAATATACTTCTTATTTGAATCTTTTTGTTTGTTTTAATAAAATATTTAGGAGATATATATATATATATTATATTATTTAGTTTTAAATATTTTCTTGTTTAATTGTTTGTTTTGAAAATAACACGTATTTATATTTTAATGATTTTTAAATAATAATTTTATTGTTATATAATTAGTTAAACAAATAAATTAATAAAAAATTGTAATTATTAATTTTTAAAGTTTTTTAAAAATAACATTAAGAGAGAGAAAACATTTATTTCAGAGATAAATATAAAAATATAACTCTTAATTAAATTAATATTTTATTTTATTAAAAGGTCTATCTTAATTTATTACCTTAGTTAACATAAAAATTATACTTTTGTTTCAAATTATACAACTTTATTATAAGAAGAGAAAGCGTTATCTTTAATGAAGATAAAAATAATTTTTGATTGAAAATATTTTGAAATTTAGTTGTAATAGTTATAAAATTTTAAATATTGCAAAAACAATTTTTCTGGAAGTCAAACACTCTTTTCTTTTCTATTTTTTAAATGTGACAAATCTTTGACAAGTTAATTATGTTCGCAGAGAAAGAAAATCTACAATCCAACACGGTTGAGTGAATTCTACAACTCAACACAGTTGGACGAAAAACTACAATCTAGCACAGTTAGGCAAAAATCTAGTACAACTTTGCAAATTTTACAATTCTTATAAAATTATAAGTTTATATGAAAATTAAATAAAAACAAAATAAACGAATAAAATAATTCAATTAAGAAAATTGGGAATGAGGTTAATCATTCTTACTTGTACCGGTATGGACGAGACCGACACGTGGACTCTCTGATCGAGACCTGTTCTACTTGATCGAGACTAGAGGAATCTGGCCGAGTCTTGAGAGTTTTGACCGTGTCCTGGGAGTCTCGACCGAGGCGGCTGAGACCTAAGAGACTTAGCTGAAGCCAGGTAAGCTTGGCCGAGACGAGTAGAATCACCACAGTCGGCCGACCGACCCATACTACCGTTAACGCTCAAACTAAGGTCAGTGAAGCTAATTCGTTATTTAGAATTAGGTAATACAACCCTAAGCAAGATCCACTCCAATAAACGGGTCCAACAAGGTAGGCCCATTAGAATAATATAAATAGCACACATCCCGAGGAAAAAGGTACGTCACTCATTATTGTTCACCTACCAGAGTACTACCTTCGCAGGTACCCCACTATCCGGTGTTCACCCGAGACCGAGTACCGAAAGAAAAGCAGGAGGACGAGAGGAACCCCAGTTCATCACCCAACAACCTGATTTGTAGTTTTAATGAATAAAAACATATAAAATTTCATCTTGATTGACATTGATACCCATATAAAAATCATTTATATCACTTTCTCTCGCATACAAAAATATTAATATTATTTCTTAAATATTGATTTCTCGCATATTTATAAAAAAAAAAATTTAATACAAATAAATGTTATAAGACAATTAACATTTCAAATTTATTCCTAACATTCAAATATAATAAACATTATCATTTAAGTCAAATACTCAAAAGTAATTTTCACTCACGTCTAATGATCAAAATCATAAAGTTTGAAACTTTGAAAATAAAATAATAATATCCATTATAAATCAATAGCAAAATATCACATAAAACCTTACACTAAATGACATAAATATCTATTTATCGTACTCAATTGTAAATATCATGTCTTCCGACCACCACTTAAACTTTTCAATTGGAACAATAGAATTAGAAATAGAAATGAAAACAAGATAATTGGGATTCGTTGACCCTTACATTAGTTCCTGGCGAAAGGTTAATGATTGAAGAAAAAAGAGAGTGTGGGCGCCACTGCACCCGATTCATGGTATCCAAACCCAAACACGACACGAGTATGTTCCTCGGCAATGGTTCTTCCCTTTGTGCCTTTGTTCCCATTAATGTAATGTAATGGCCACATTTATGGTTCAAATTGTGCCAACACTCCAATTGGGCCAAACCTTAGGAAGTGGCAAATGTGGCATAAATATGGATAAGGAAAGCATAAGGAATAATAAACAAACCACATCCCCTCTCTCACTTTTACTCACACTACCACAACATCAAAGTACAACCACCATAATTCAAAGGATCAATCATCTTTCACCAACTCTTTCTTTTAAACACCTCATTCATATCTTTTTTCTTTCTTTCTTACTACATTTTATTACCTATAATTGATAGTATTAAAGAAGTGTTAAAAGGGTGACAAGACTTCCAACTAAGGAGAGTCTAGGAAGGATAGATGTACGCAATCTTAGCCTAGATAGGTTGAAGACTTAAATAACGAAGTGTTATCCAATCAAATTTGGCCTAAAGCTATTCCCCTCTCAACCAAGCACACAACACAGTTTAATTCAACTGCTACTTTATATGCTCATGCTTGTTTCAAATAACACAACAGTGATTTTATGTGATCCAAGACAAACACCAAACTTCTTCTCAAACTTCTGTATGGTCACCTGGTTCAAGGTAACCAATGGGTGCCAACTGCAGACACGTTTTTCACAGATTACAGAGTTTGAGTTTTGCCACTTATTGGAAAAAAAGCACCACGCCAACCGGCAGACGGATTTTCCACAGGGATGTGGAAAAGGAGGAATTCCAGTATGCCAACACTCAATGTCTCTCATCCTACTACAGTGTCTTTGTGGTTCGTCTAGCAATCATGGTCAGTTAATTTTTCTCTATATGATTATGATTTTGGTCTCTGATTGAGTGTTGTAGCTGCAGTTACAACATGGTTGAAATGCTTTAAAAGTGACTGTTGTAATTGAAAGATTAGACCCTTTGTGTTGCTATGATTGATGATTGATGTCACGATTTGTTGGACTAATCTATTATTGTCTTGCTTTGTCCAGGCCATGCTAGCCATCTTGATTGGTCTGCTCACTTTTCTCACATGGCATTTCACAAAGATTTATACAACAAAATCTCTTAATAGCTTGGCATATGACCTGCGTTATGAACTTCTGCAACGCCCCATCTTGAGGATGTGGAACATTTTGAATTCTACTGCTGAAATTACTACTGCTCAGGTTAAGCTGTCTCAGTATGTGATCAGAAGCCACACCACCAACCTTGCCACTCAAGCAGACCAAGTTGAGGTTGACTCAACTGTTCATTTGTTTCATTGTTTTTACTCCTGCTATGCTATTCTTATGTTTGATTCCATTTTCACTTACAAGTTTGAGTATGTTCCAACTCTTGCCAGATGTATGATGCGATGAGAGCTGTGACGTGGGCACTGTTTGCCAGTAAAAAAGCTCTCAATTCAATAACTGTCAAATACAAGAATGGATTTGTCCAAGCATTCCATAGAGACCTGAAGGAAAACAACACCTTTTACATTTATTCTGATATTGCAAATTACTCCATGGCTGCCACTGCCCACAATGAGATCAATATTCATGGAAACAAGTCTGCAATTTGGTATCGGGAACCTCTTGATCCAGTCAGTGGAGAGAAGATTGGAAAAGTAATGCCAATTGCACCAGAAGACTCAATCAATATAGCAGGCCTCTCCCAAGTACCTGATGGTGTAGCTTCATGGCATGTTGCTGTTAGCAAGTTTACAGATTCACCATTGCTTTCTGCAGCATTGCCAGTTTGGGACTCCTCAAATAAAAGCATTGTGGCAGTTGTGGGTGTCACAACTGCACTTTATAGTGTGGGGCAGCTCATGAAAGAGCTAGTTGAGTTGCACAGTGGTCATATGTATTTGACCAACCAAGAGGGTTACTTACTTGCAACTTCCACAAATGCACCTCTACTGTCAAATTCTACAAAGCCTCCTAAGCTTAAGATGGCTGTTGACTGTGAAAATGAAGTAATAAGAGAGGGAGCTCAGTGGCTACAGAAAACCTATGGCAACAATTTCCCTCAAAGTCATGAACTTCATGTAGAGAATGTCAAGCTAGGTCCCCAGCAATATTACATCGACTCATTCTTCCTGAACTTGAAGAGACTTCCTCTGGTACATTTAAAGACACTGCACATGTTCTTTTTATCTGACATTAACATTTGTTTTGAGATCTTACAATGATCCATAGATGATCAAGTAGTGCAATTTCTGCTAAATATAAATTCAACGACAATTTTCTGCTGATATTTACTTTATTACTGTTTTGACTGACCATCTGCTCTACTAAAAATAATTTATACCCGTTGCTTGCTTACTAGTTACTGACTTAAACTTTGTGCAGGTGGGTGTAATCATCATACCTAGAAAGCATATCATGGGGCAGGCAGATGAAAGAGCATTCAAAACATTGGTCATTCTTATATCTGCATCATTGTGTATTATTGTCATTGGATGTGTTTGCATTTTGATACTGACAAATGGAGTGTCAAAGGAAATGAAACTAAGAGCAGAACTGATCAGCCACCTGGAAGCAAGAAGGAAAGCAGAGGCATCAAGCAACTATAAAAGTCAATTTCTTGCAAATATGAGGTTGGCTTTTTCGAAGTCCAGTGTGAATTTAAAGAAATTTAATTATATGAAATCATATGAAACAGAGAGCGAACATCTAAAATCTCATGTTGTTGTAAGGGCATTTCATAGTATATAAGCGGTGCAAATCTCATCTTATAAGTTGGTTTTTATAAAGTTTAGTTAGGCTTAAAGTCTCCTCCTTAATATGGTATCAGATCGATTTAGAGCTTATTCTAGCAAAAATTTATTGAACTTATCAGACCACCCATAATATATAGTCTCACGTATCAGGTTGAGAATTTTTTTAGTTAAACTTTTTATTTAATAATATAAATACCCTGTACACAAGCTACTCTAAATAAAAATACATGTTCATTTCCATCAAAGAGAATTAGTAACATGCCTATGACGTAGATTACCAGTCTGTGCCATTTGGTTCACATGTATGAGAAAATCCTTGCTTTTGTGTGTTCACAAATGTGCTTAAATAGCTTTTTCTTGGGTGCATTACAGTCATGAATTGAGGACACCAATGGCAGCAGTAATCGGGTTACTCGACATTCTTATATCTGATGACCGTCTCACAAATGAGCAATGTGCAACAGTTACTCAAATTAGAAAATGCTCAACTGCTCTGCTTCGTCTACTTAATAACATCCTGGACCTAAGCAAGGTATACGCTACTAATAATAATAAGCCTTTTGTTCAAGAACGTTTAATCCCACACTTATATCAATTTTTACTGAAATGAATTCTAATGCAAAATTATTTCACCATTGCTGTAAAACTGCATTCATTCAAAAAAGACTTCTAATATTTTATAGAAAATAGGTGGAATCTGGAAAACTGGTCCTAGAAGATGCAGAATTTGATTTGGGGCGGGAACTTGAAGGGCTGGTAGATATGTTTTCTGTGCAGTGCATTAACCACAATGTAGAGACTGTTCTAGACTTGTCTGGTATGTATCTCATTTGTCTGATTTAAGAGTTTAATTTTACTGAAAAAAAATCATCACAAGAAGTGTCTGATGCATTAATTTGTTGCAGATGATATGCCAAAGCTAGTTCGAGGTGATTCTGCTAGGGTAGTTCAAATTTTTGCAAATTTAATCAACAACTCCATTAAGTTTACTCTATGTAAGTCAAACCTTTTTCTTATATAAAGTTTCAATACAGCAGTGATTGTAGAAAAGGAAACTTGAGTTACATCATTCAGAAGACTAATCTTAACTCTTTAAAATGAATTACAGCCGGTCACATTATTCTGAGAGGATGGTGTGAAAACCCAAATGCTTGCAGTGACGATACAAATTTTCCACTAGAGCAAAAGAAATCACGGTGTTCACAGAAGAACAGAGCAAAACAACATGAAAACCATGCAAAGAGGACTTCCAACAGAGATAACAAAATAGTACTTTGGTTTGAAGTTGATGATACAGGATGTGGTATGTTTCAAAAACTTGACTGGAAAAACAGTACTGAAAACCATCGCTTTTGTGGCAAAAGAAATAAGTTTTCAGGCTATTGATTTTTTTGACATGTATATATGGCTATCTCATATTCACATGCATCCCCTTCATAGGTATTGATCCAAGTAAATGGGAATCCGTGTTTGAAAGCTTTGAGCAAGCTGATCCATCAACTACTAGACTGTAAGTGACTTGAATTTTTAGCAAAGACAAGATATAAATCTTCTAGAAATCACTTTTTAGCTAGCACATCAACATGGCCTCATTATCTCAGTCATATGAGATTGCCATTGAACTTTCCAATTAATTTGAACATATATCTAGCAATAATTTAAGACTTGAACTCCAACACTTTTATATGTTACTCACTGAAGATTCAAGAGTTATGAAACCTTTATTCGTTTCAGGCATGGAGGCACGGGTCTTGGTCTTTGCATCGTCAGAACCTTGGTGAGTAAGACCTTATTATGTAAACATCCACTCGGGTCAAGAAGACCTTAATATGTAAACTTTCAACCAAGTCAAGAACAATTAACCATTCATAATGCATGTTCTTGATGAAAGTGAAAACGTGTCCATCTCTGCCTTCCCAAACATGTAATCACATCACACAAATTGATAAAACTTATATCAGTTCCATGTTCTTAGTTTAGTTGAAAAGGGTTCTCAAGGTCTTTAAATTCACTTGCATTTGTTCTTTCTCTTCTAAAATGACACAAGTCTCCTAGTTGCATGTATTTTCATTTCATCTCAATTAATCTGTGGTGGTAGGTTAACAAGATGGGTGGAGAAATCAAGGTTGTCAAAAAGGAGGGCCCAGGAACACTGATGCGGTTATACTTGCGTCTGAGTGCACCTCTGGATGCCACAGAACAACATTGTCAAGTAGATTTTGCTAACAAAGGCTTAGTGGTGAGTAGAATCACCTTGGCTTTGAGTGACTACAAAGATAATAAGCAGGACTTCAAATAAAATGTGTCAATGCAGGTACTTCTTGCACTCCATGGCAGTATGGGTCGATCTGTTACATCTAAGTGGTTACAGAAAAATGGGGTAATATCTATGGAGGCATCAGAATGGAATGGATTAACACAAATTCTTAGGGTACTCTTTCATGCTAGAAGTTCAGCTCATAATAATGGTTTTGATGCAAATTATTCAGTGCATGAAAATTTAAAGTCGAAACTACTGAGCATACAGGAATTGAGGAACCCAGTTTTTGTCATTGCTGTTGACATTGGTCTACTTGATTTGAGCACAGATATATGGAAGGAACAGCTTAATTTCCTTCACAAATACTTTGGGAGAGCAAAATTCGTGTGGATACTAAATCATGACTCCTCCAATACCATAAAGACGGAGCTTTGCAAGAAAGGACATACACTGACAGTGAACAAACCCCTCTACAAAACAAAAATGCTTCATATTTTGGAAACCATTATAAAGGAAAGAAGTGATGAGCTACAAAAGAAAATTATTACTACTCCAAGAGCTACAGTGAAAGAGGGTTATTTGCATGAGAGTCTTGAGATTGATTATACTCAATGTGATGTTGCAAGCTCAGATGGTTCTGACATATCTGAAACGGGAGGTTCTAATCCTGTTTGTGAAAGTGGAGATAAACAAAGAGAGAAGGTAGTGAGATCTGAATCATCATCACAACACCAGATAAATAACTTGGTTGGATTAGCAAATGGATATATGGAAGATAATAATCCTAGGAAGAAAGAGTTATGTCAGAGCAGCCTCAACTCTAACGATGTCACTGCGAATGACACACCAAAATCATCCTCCACCAAACAAGCATTGTGTGCAAAAGGTACTCAAGATGAAGATTCTGAATATGGTGAAACACGAAGGGCCAGTAGCTCAAGCAGAACAGTGAGTGGAAAGAAATCTCTTGAAGGTCTGAGGATATTGCTTGCAGAAGATACACCAGTAATTCAAAGGGTTGCAACCATAATGCTTGAAAAGATGGGAGCCATTGTTGTAGCCGTAGGGGATGGACAACAAGCAGTGGATGCTCTGAATAGCACGCCTGGTCTTGAAGATTGTAGAAGGGAGTCTAAGGAAAGAAACACAAGATCATCTCAAAATGAGATTCTCAGTTTCCCTCCATATGACTTGATCCTAATGGATTGTCAGGTATGAACTAGGAGAAGTATATTAATATTAACAATGCTTCAATTTAAATAATATAGATCTAGGATAAAAACCATAAGCAATTACCATCATAAAATGCAATTCACAGAAAAGGGTCTGTTCAGTAATCATTTGGAAGCCCTTGCATGTCATTGGTGCCTTATCAGTATTATTGGGAGTGTCTCTTCTTTCTATCACTTTTTATGAACAAAAACAGAACCTCAGAATATGTAAAATAGTTCTTTTCTACAAAAAGTCAATGTCATAATGCATTTTAGCTTTCATGTTCCAATTCCTTCTCTTTTTTGTAAAATAGATGCCAAAGATGGATGGCTATGAGGCAACAAAAGCAATCCGGAAATCAGAAGTGGGAACTGGCTTGCACATTCCAATTGTTGCTCTTACAGCCCATGCAATGTCATGTGACGAAGCCAAGTGCCTAGAGGTTGGCATGGATGCTTATTTAACAAAGCCAATTGACTTCAAACTGATGGAGTCCACCATTCTTTCACTCACAAGAAGGAAATTCTGACTTTTGACACTGTAATGAAGCGACTAAAGGGTTGTCTTAAACATCCTAGAAATGTATACAAGTTTACCAGATATTAACATCAAGAAGCATGGCTTAACATAGAATTACAGAAAGGTAATCCAATTTTCCTGAATTAACTCATTTGTACAGCAAAGGACTGAAACTTGTTACTCTTTGTTTCTTTAACTATACAGAGGAGGCCAAATTCTATGTGAATGTGACAGCATTTTGTATAAGAAAGAACATTTTGTCTGTATATTACCTTATCTGTATATAAAAGCTGAACTATGAGCTTTGAAGTACGCAGTTAACATAAAATTTGCTTAATCATCAATATGTCATTGGTTGTACATTTAGTTAAATTTCTGATTTTCTCCTTCTTTAACACTCCAGCTGTGTGTGCTCTTAGATTTGTCATCTCTTCCATTTTTCCACCTGTTGGAACCAACTATAAGCTGCATACTATAATTAATACAACTTTAAGAGTGCAAACTAATCACATAGATGGAGAAATTTACCAAACTGATGTATTGGTGGATAAGTCCACTGTATTCACTATAGTTTTCAAGGTAGAGAAGCATGGGAGTAATAATTGAAGAAGAAAGCTTGGAGTTATAGACCATGGATGCCTGGTTCACTGGTTCTACACAATTCCTTTCTCTGCCTTTGGATTGGAACCAATTATTCCAATCCTTCTTGCTCCCAGTTGATCCAGTTCCTTCCATTAGATTCCTGGCATATGCATCAAAATGTGAATTTTTCTAATAAAATGGATGTTAATGCTAACATCTTGACCAATTGAAAAAACTAAAGAGGACTTAACATTGTCCCTTTTAAAACATTATTTGACGACAAGTATGCAACATAGGGTTAATATGATTTAACCAATGTCCTATGTTATACTTATCTTTATTTTCATCTTAACAGAACATTTTGTTATCAAAAGTCAGAACTGAATGTTTCAATTGATTATGGCATAATGATAGAAATAGAATGCAGCAGTAGAACAGAAAACACTATTGATTTGATACATATTTCTTTATTGAAATTCAAGTATTGATAACAGCTTTAACATGTTCACATCATAAGCATACCTGTAGAAATCTGGAAGACAATTCAATCAGCATACTTGTATACTTTTCGATATCTTACTCTACCTTTCAGAATGGTACCACAAATATCATTGCTTCCCATGCTGACAAAAAAACAAGCTTTCAATTTCCCTATGTACTCTTTGAACACAAGTAGTTGATCCTCTCCTCTATTGACAACGCCATATGATAGATATAACAAACAAATTACAATTGAAAATGTTGTTATAGTTTGAGTTGAACTTCAATGTGCAAAATAGTGTAAACACTAAATCGCTAAAAAAAGGATAGTTGATATGACTTTTCAGGTAGTGATTGTAAAAGTTAGTAAATTTACTATACATGAAAATTTCTTATCAAATGATTATATAAAAACATTTTACACTATCAGTGTTCGATATTGATACAAATATGAATATTAGGAACGATATCGATACTACATTAATTCATTATAAGAATGATTTGTAATAATTACGTAAGTATATGTTTTAAATGTTTATTTAGGAATTGAGAATTTCTTATTGGACTTAATGAGGATCAATTTCCAGTGTCTCATGTTTGACTAAGATATTGAACACATACTAAATATGTGATGTTGTATTAAGAAGTGGACTTTAAGTCTAACTCAACCTCATAAAATGGACTTATGAGGTTGAGGTTTGCAATGTTTTTATACCATATTAAGAAGTGAATTTTAAGCCTAAGTCAACTCCATAAAACCGGTTCATGAGGTTAAGGTTTGCACCCACTTATATATAAGTGAAAGACTCTAATCTCTAGTCGATGTGGGATCTCCAACATGTTGTGAATCTTTATTTTGATTTTAGTTTTGTAGAAGGAGTATAAACAAATTGTATTATTTTCTATTATTTTACGTTTGGTTTGATTTTATTTGTACTATTTTAGTTTTTACACAATGTATTATTACACTTACTTGCTATGGATTAATATTGGTTACTCATAAATTAAGAAGTCTCAACAATGAGAATCAATATCATTGAAGTATGAATAGGATATTGTGTATGATAAAAAGTAGTGTGGTAGAAAAAAGTTGATTAAAATAATGGATGGTGACTTAGGAAAACCGTGGTGGGAATAGTAAAGTAGTGGTTGGATGGGTAGGCCCAATGCGAGCCCAACACGTTACTACTCTACTTGTTGCCTAAGCAGCTGCAGCATCGTGGTTTTCTTCTTCTTCACTCTATTCAGCGAAGCGAAAAAGCTTGAATAGAGGAGCACACAGAGAGAGGTAGCAATCCCAACTCAGAAGTAAAACAAAGTACCAAACACAAAGCACGGCACAATGGCCAGGTACGATCGAGCAATCACCGTCTTCTCCCCCGACGGCCACCTCTTCCAGGTCGAGTACGCCCTCGAAGCCGTCCGCAAAGGTAACGCCGCCGTCGGCGTCCGAGGCACCGACAACGTCGTCCTCGGAGTCGAGAAGAAATCCACCGCTAAACTCCAAGACTCCAGGTTCCCTTCCAATTCCCCCTTTTTATTTCAGATCCCTTTCCCTTCGATTAGGGATCATCTAGACAACGACGCCGTTTCAAACTAGACTTAGCTTACTCCCTAATTGAATCTCTGTCGTTTCGTAGGACGGTGAGGAAGATTGTGAATCTTGATGATCACATTGCGCTTGCCTGCGCGGGGCTAAAGGCCGACGCACGTGTGCTCATAAACCGGGCACGTGTGGAGTGTCAGAGTCACAGGCTCACCGTTGAGGATCCCGTTACTGTTGAATATATCACCCGTTACATTGCGGGGCTTCAGCAGAAGTACACGCAGAGTGGTGGTGTGCGCCCCTTTGGGCTTTCCACCCTCATTGTTGGGTTTGATCCCTACACTGGCTCGCCCTCACTGTACCAAACGGACCCTTCTGGCACGTTTTCCGCGTGGAAGGCGAACGCGACCGGCCGAAACTCGAATTCGATTCGGGAGTTTCTGGAGAAGAATTACAAGGAGACCTCTGGGCAGGAGACTGTGAAATTGGCTATTCGTGCATTGCTTGAAGTGAGTTTCGTTTTGGTTTTTTGTTTGTGAATGAATACCTCCCTACCCGGTTTTATTGTTTATCTAGAAACTCTTGCCTTGCATTTTGCATGTTCTGCCTTTTAACGTTTTTTATGGCTTGGGAAGAACTTTAAGGTAGAGTTTGATGGGAAGACAAAATGGATTGGAATGGTCTACTCTGATGTGTTCTCATTTCTTCTACCTTTTTAGTGGATTCAAAACTTAAGAGTTTTTAAAATGCACCGAACATAGCACAAAATCTATATAAGCTACCTAATTGTCTTGAGTTTGATATGCCTTATAATAGATTGAGCACAAAATCTGTATAAGCTACCTAATTGTCTAGAGTTTGATATGCCTTATAATAGATTGGGCAGTTGAGTCGAAGTAACATTTTCACTAGATTAGACTGACCTAAAGTACCCATGTTGATACATAGATTTTGTCTCTTTTTTATTCTTGATGTAGACCCATTTTCTTTCTAACAAACAATGGTTAATATAGTTATAGAACTTGCTATGTCACACATATATAGTACTATTCTTTTGGAATATTTATCTTTCTGTAAGATCAAAACACAAACCTTATGCAATTATTAAAGTCTTACAGTTGTAAACATAAACCATTTTTAGCATGTGACTCGTTCTTACCTAGATTTTGTTGATACATGTCTGTAAGCTATCTGGTACATTATTCTATACTTTATGCAAATAAACATACATTCAACCTCAACTTTAACCATCAGATTTATTTTAATTTATCAAAATAACAGTTTTGTAGACTGTCACGATAGCTTCTCGGATATTTAATCTAATTGTTTAGATCTTTCACATTTTTTGTATCGATGTATAACAATGACCTTTGAAGTCTATGTGATTTTGTGTAATTGTATGTAGTAATGTAAGCCAAACTAAAACTATGCAATACATTTATGTGGTACTTCTGGTTCACTTGGTTGAAAAGCTCTTCATTTGAAAAAAATGAGTATAAAATAAAAGATGAGAGCTAGGCTAGACAGTTGGAAGGGATGAGGATATTTATGGGTACTTAATTAAGATGTACTTTTTCTTCCCCTTTATGAATTTATTTTGCATACATGCTAGCGAACTTCATCTTTACAGAGATAAATAAAAAAATTTAGGACACTATTATGTGCTAATTAGATTATTTATAGATGGGAAACTTAAAGTGAAGCTTATTTTGCTTATTTCACAATCCTTGGCACATAATTTTCCCTTTTTGTTCTGAAAAGAATTATAATTTAGATATTTATGGTTAAATATTTATTGCTTGGGAAAAATAAACCAAACAAATGGCTAACAATGTTGTAAGATTGGTTAATGGTTTAACCATATATTTTACTTCAATGAGCACTTAACTAGTTAATTTTATTTAAAATGGAAAAATGTTTTTCTTGGGATTTCAATGTTTATACTTTTTGTATTTTTTATGCCCTAGGCTCAGAACTCTTAACTAGTCCTATTAAAGGAAAAATATCTTGGGGGCAATATTATCCCATTGAAGACTGACATTTGCAGTGCTGCAGACTGGTTCTTTTGATTTGAAAATATTCACTATTGTTGAAGTAAATGTACATCTGTACATGACTTATTTGCATTCAAAGCCTTTATGTACGTTGTGTCTTTTGCCACTAAAAATGCAAAATTTTGGGCTGCGTAACATGATATCCACACTAATACTTTTGATAATGTTTTGAACACCTCAAATATTGTGAGAGCAAATTGATAAATCTGGTAGTTGTATATTGGCCTGTACAATCAATCTCTGAAATAGATCAATCTGTTAATAGTTTGTTATACATTTGGAACATGATTTTATGTACTTGTGGTTTTTATTTGACATCGTATGTGATTAGGTTGTTGAGAGTGGAGGGAAGAATATAGAAGTTGCTGTGATGACAAAGGAGCATGGTCTGCGTCAACTGGAGGAAGCTGAAATTGATGCCATCGTTGCTGAGATCGAAGTGGAGAAAGCAGCTGCTGAGGCTGCGAAGAAAGCCCCTCCGAAGGAGACATGATTTTCTGTTTAGTGAGCAGTGTTCTTGCTAGGTTGTGGCTGTACTCACTGAAGCTAAAATTGATGCCATTGTGTCTAAGATTGAAACAGAGAAAACGGGGTTGTTGAGGCTGCAAAGAATACCCTTTCTAAAGAGACATGGTTTATGTTACTTTTCTTTAACTCATGAATTGTTCTTGCTAGATGTTGGCCTAACTTAAAATTGAATGATTTACTGTTTTTGGGCATTGCCGTATAATATAGTATTGGTCAAATTAATTGCATGTCATTATTATTCAAGTTCAGATTGAGTCGGGTGATACACCATGATGCACAACACTTTTATATTTAGGGGATATATGTCCATTGTGTAAAATAAAGAAATGTCTTTCCATCTCTAGAAGAAATTTTAATGACGTGAAATGGAATTAGTGGTGTTATCAGATTAATTGATATATAAAATAAATAAAAAAAGAGAAGAGTAAATTGCGTTTTTATTCTTGTAAAGTGCGACATATATTAAAAATGTTTCCTAAATTTTGTCCTATTAATATAGTCTATATAAAATCCATGTACATATAATGTATAGATAGATAGATTGATATATTATAATTCCATTATATGGCGTAGGGAGATAGTTCTTTATGCATGTTTTAAAATTTTTGATTCTACGTACACTTTTTTTTTTTAATTTAATGCAATTTGGTATCTTAAAACCCTAAAATTTCTCTCTTGAATGATCGTATTTGTGTTTTAATATGGTAGATGATGGAGGCACCATGCTCAGGAGGCCATTTTTAATGCGATATTTCAGGCAACGATACATTTGTCACTGATAACCTTTTCACATATCTTTGTCAAAGTTATCATTTTCATTTAATTTGAAATAAGAACTTTTGTTATCCATTTTGTTATTGCATTTTTGTTCTCAAACACTCTTAGACATGTGTGATTGGCACATAAGTCTTTGAAGAAAAAGAGTGTTTTCCTCCAACCATACAAACTAGTATTTCAAAACGAAAACTCTTCTTACATATTACTTATACTCTTATTTTATCATTTTTTATGAAATCCACTTCCTTACCATTTAGAACATAATGGTTTAAAATATTCTTTAAATTAGAATGTAGCTCATTAATAATTCTTTTTCTAGCTTAAACATTGAATTTGGAATTCAATATCTCTTTTTTCTTTCTTATCCTTAAGGTAATTGTCATCAAACATTGAGTTCAAGTTATTTTAGTTATTATCATTTGAGTTATAACTTTTTTTTGGGACATTTTTGTTCTGATTGCCTTGCAACAACAACATATATCTCAACTTTACAAATTTTTCTTGTAAGAAAATTAGACAAGTTTAGAGCATATGTATAGTAACACATTTTTCCGTAAGGTTATCAAATTCTTTGTTCCCTTTTCACAACAATTTAACCTTGTAAACATCCTTGTATTTCAGATCTTTTACAAAATCAACGCCTTCAAGATAACTTCATTAACTAATTACCATTTCATATATGACATAAACTTCATTTCTTTATGATTAAGTGAAAAATTATTTGCCTAATATCATATGGTGGACTTCAATTGTAAATGACATTCCAACAAAATAAAACTACCTCTCATATTAAAACCCTAAAACTCACTTATAATTTCAACAAAAACATTAAATAAACAAAACTTATATTAATCTTTATAGCAGAAGGAAGTTGCGATCCATAACATTTAGTACAAATTCTGTCAAAAACCAAAAACATTGGCCCATGCAGGTCTCGAACCTGCGACCTTCGCGTTATTAGCACGACGCTCTAACCAACTGAGCTAATGGGCCATCCATGTTTCCTTTTAACATAAGTATCTATTTATATACGTTTTCATACACAGCACAAAGGTTTCACATTCTCGATACCTTCAATCAAACTCGCGAGAAGGGAGGATCGGGAACTTCGTGAGATTGACCTACACCATGAAAGAAACCAAAGAAGATAACGAGGTACTTTTCTTTCTCCAATAAAGCTTCCTTCTTTCTTTCTTATTTTTTCTCCTCTCAACTTTCTTTATCATCAACTTCCCAATTTATTTTTCTCCCAATTTTCAAACCCTTTCAAAACAATCTGTAAAGAGTCATCTTTCAATGTTCAAAACAACTTGTTGGTGTTACCAAGTTTGGTTCTTTTTATCATTGTTGTTTTCATTTGTTTGTTGTTCCTGAACCGTGGTACGGTTTAGCTTCGATCAAATCTCTGTTAAATGCTGAAATCTGCTTGGAAAGTCTCTACTTGGACCAGATTCTGTTGATTTATGGCCTAAATTTGTAGCTTTCGTCTATTTTCTCACAGATAAATCATCACTACTTGAGGATTTTGCTATTTTGCTTTGATAATTTATGTTGGTGCTTTTTAGCGAGGAGGTACCATTAACAAATCCCATTCAGAAACAATTAGAATTTTCAAAAGTGTCTATAAGAGCTTCCATCTGAAGCAGCATCATGTGTCTGATAGGGTTTTGTTTGAATTTCATGATATTAAGATTATGGATTCAACTCAGGTTATTATACCGTTGTATCTTAAGTTAGCCTAGATCAACTTCACTAGTGGGTGTTATTTTCAAAGGTTTTGCATTTTTTAAAATCAGTGATGCTCCCTGTTAAAAGACAGATTGAGGTCAGTCTTTGTCTGGTTTGTCTGATTAAGATTTGCATTGCTTTCTCATTTGATAAAGCTATGGTTTTGATGATTCTATGGCATGTGAAGAAATCTATACACCCTTGTCTATAATAACTACACGCAATGGTCACTCTGAGACTTGTCTGCAGTTCAGTGACTGTTACTGATTGGAATTTGTATTTGCCGGATGGTACTCCCATTGTTTTAACTGACTCTCCCAATTTGAACATATATGAAGGCTGGACAGTAAACTGACCAAGCCATCAAGTGAGGATTTTGATATATATGGTTCTTTGGAATTTTATTGTGTACATTGATTTCTATTTGTCATGCGAAACTATCTTTTTTGGCACATTGGATGATTAATGGTGTAGTTTCATCATAGTACTATTCTCTATGGTGTAGATTTGGACTTTAAAGGAACAAGAGAAAAAAGTGGGAGTAGCATTACATGTGTATTTTAAGATTGATGTGTGAGCACTAGAAAAAACAAGATATGAAAGTACTGTAAATAAGGAGATTTGCTGTGACACCTATTGAGAAAAAGAAAACAAAAAATTGGTAAAGGTGGTTTGGATGCATGCACAGTGCAATCAAACAAAGAAGGTCACTGGGGACACCGTAAGGGAAGTGGTTTGATTTTGCATTTCATACAATATCCTTGTTTTAACATTGACATTGGCAATCATACAATATTCCTTGTTTTAACATTGACAGTAAATTCAAATGTTGTCTGCAATTTACTGATTTGGACAAAACACTATTTTGTTTCCTTCTTCACATGGGACTTTAGATTTGTCCATTAACTTTACATAGGATTTTGTATATACTCATATTCTCCAAATCATTTATTTGAAAGAAGTTAATTTTATTTCAGACAGAAGATAATAAGCAAGCTTCTGCTGATGTGTTGTTTCATTATTCAAGATTTGCGCTGGCATGTATTGGATGCAAGATTCGACCATTCAATTTGAGACTTCATTTGATGAAGGTAGAAGAACATATTTTTGTTATTGGTATTTTGATGATTCTTTGTGGCACCATGTAGATCCATGTTTTTTATACAACCTTTTATGGGCATCACAACATTTTTCAGGAGATATCGGGCATGCCTTCTTCTTTAAATAGGGAATCACCACAGAATGCAGCATCTCCTGATCCAATGGGTGAATCATCAAGCACAGGAACAGCAAGACTCGACAGAGGAGACAGTTTCCGTGCACTATGACCATGTTTTTGGTTGGGCTGTGTGGCATGTTGTGTTTAGATTAAAACTCTCTCTTCTCCTACATATTATGATTGTGATGGTATACATGTAGAAAATTATGCTTATAAATACCATCTATGCAATGGGTCATAGATTGGTGTTAGATTATCAAGTTCAGTCATTTCAATTTCAAATTTGCTGTAATATGGTTTAAATTTAGTTTGTTTAGTCTTATCCTTTTAAGTGATTCTACTTACCTTAGTATGTATCTTTGTACCAAAATATGTATAAATAAGTAGATGCATGTCTTCACTCAATGTAAGCTCATCTTGTTAAACTTATATGCTTTCATATTCCATATTCTCCAAATCATTTATTTAAAAGAAGTGAATTTTATTTCAGACAGAAGATAATAATCAAGTACTTTAAATGGTTATTTATAAAGAAAAGAGAAAAATGGTTTAGATAGCTTTTCACTGAATTGCCTGAGTGTAGCGTGAATGTCCAATTTGTTTTAATCCCCAACCAACAAGTTCACCACAAATGCAGTTTTAGAGAAATGATTCAGTAAAATTATATCTTTTAAAAATGTGCATCTATGAATGGTTTATACCTAAATCATGACAAACAATATTTATACCTATTTTAGTTTTAAAATATATTAGTTTATTTATTCTTTTGACAAATGACACTTATCTTTAAATTAGTTTTTAAATAAATAAATAAAAACTAGTTTTTAAATAAATGTTTATATTTTTAATAAGTGATGTTCCTTTTTTTTATATTTTTAATGAAGTTATATTTGTTTTCTTTCTTTGTTTAAAATAACATATTAATTAAAACTTCAATGAAAATTAAAGTTTATAATATAGAAATTATAGATAAAAAATGAATGATTTAATTATTTTGTATTAATAATATAAAAAAGGTATATTTTTTTATTAATTTTCTTATAAAATATAAAAAACTATCAGTTTTTTAGAAATCACAAATTTGATATAAAATTAAATAAATAAATAGTCGTAATTTTTTTTATTAAAGTTATTAGCATATTTACATATGACTTTAATGCAAATATAAATACAAATAAAATAAAAATATAAAAGTGTTTCTTTGTTAGGAAGTTAATGAGTATTTATAAACTAGAGAAATGAGTATATTGTTATGAACTATTGTGATTTATTACAAATTTCACATGTGAAATATATTACATTATATTAAAATTTATTTAAAATAAAAAATATAAGAATTTTTTTAATAATATTTTTATTAGCCCTCCTAACTTAGTGAGTATACCTAATTACATGTCTGTTTTGTAATTAAATATTAATGTAAAGTTGAAATTATATATATATATATATATATATATATATATATATATATAACTGTACAGTTTGGTACATGTTTTAGTTTGTATTTCCTTGTGTATGTATACATGGGCAGAAATACAGACAACTGAGTAGTTGTTAGTTAAGACTGGTCTCCATATTTTTCTTCATAAAAATAAAAAATTCTAAAAAATTAGGATCAAAATTACTTAAAATCTGATCCTGTTTTATACAGAGGACATTTATGGAGTATTTTTATTTTTTTTTACAACTGGTATATGAATTAGTTTAAAACAAAGGAAATGAAGTTATAAATAGAAAAACCCAATTTCATCCTAAGTAACGGCTACTTATCTCACCCTTCCAACGGCTCTTTTTTTCATAAATTTAAAACGGTCTCAGTCTTCTCCAAAGCACATCCTTCACTTCTTTCCTTCATTCGTCTTCCCTTTTACCGTAGCTTCTCCTTACTCTTTCGAAGCACTGTCCCTTTGTTCTTCTCTTGCAGAAGAAGCATCGGATCCACACAGTTTTAACGTTCTATTATCATTTCTCACTTCATCACAATGCAAGACATGTGGAATGTTCCTCCGGGTTTCAGACCCTCCAAATCTGCACCTTCTTCTCCTGCGAAGCCTCTTGGAGCAGTTCTCAGAACTCGCTCTGAGTCCTTCCATGTCACTCACAAAGTCCCAGTTGGTGACACTCCTTATGTCAGAGCAAAAAACGTTCAGGTAACCTATTTTGTCATTTGTTTGTGTGTTGCAATGTACAAGGTCCTTCCATGTCCTTTGGGACTTTTTTGTTTTGTTGAAGTGTTGAAAATGGTATTTTTCTTTGGTGTGTTGTTCAGTTGGTGGATAAGGATCCGGAGAAAGCAATTCCACTGTTTTGGGCAGCCATTAATGCGGGAGATAGAGTGGACAGTGCTTTGAAAGACATGGCTATTGTCATGAAGCAGCAAAATCGGGCTGGAGAAGCCATTGAAGCCATTAAATCTCTTCGTAGTAGATGTTCAGATCAAGCCCAAGAATCTCTTGATAACATCCTCTTGGATCTTTACAAGGTAGGTCTTCTTCACTGACCAATTTTTATGCTGTTTTGTTGTAAAAGCTTTTGATTACATCATATTGTATTTGTGATCTAACTTGTCTATACTTGTAATATTTATATGACTATCAATACTGAAAAAAAAATCATTTGTTTTAACAGAGGTGTGGAAGACTTGATGATCAAATAGCCCTCTTGAAGCACAAGTTGTACTTAATTCAACAAGGGTTGGCATTCAATGGTAAGCGTACAAAGACTGCAAGATCTCAAGGGAAGAAGTTCCAAGTCTCTGTGGAACAAGAAGCTACGAGATTGCTGGTAAGAATAGAATAAATTACACATGGAAAGTGAATTTTAACTCACTTTCATAGTTTTTCCTCTTTTTTTTTTTATGGTCTCTATGGAACTGAATTGGACTTGTTTTCATGTAGGGAAACTTGGGATGGGCACTGATGCAGCAGAACAACTACATTGAAGCAGAAGAGGCATATCGCAGGGCACTGTCTATAGCTCCTGACAACAATAAGATGTGCAATCTAGGCATTTGTTTGATGAAGCAAGGAAGAATTGGTGAGGCAAAAGAGACACTGTACCGGGTAAAGCCTGCAGTTATGGATGGCCCTAGAGGCTCAGATTCTCATTTGAAAGCCTATGAAAGGGCACAGCAGATGCTGAAGGACCTTGAATCCGAGATGATGAACAAGGGAGTTGATAGGATTGAACAAAGCAGACTCTTTGAGGCCTTTTTGGGTTCTTCATCAATATGGCAACCCCAGCCTTGCAAGGACCACCACACAACCTTGTCAGCAGCAACAAATTCAGCAAGAAATCATGAAGATTTTGCTGATGAGAACATCAGTTCCAACATAATGGCCAAAAATCACACAACATTGCCCCCGTCTAAGGCTACCTCTACCGCTACCAACAAACAAATCATTGCCATGTTGGGGAACTCACTCAATGTTGCAGCTCCTCCGTTTTATGCAACAAAATCTGTGTTGAGAGAACCATTTGAGAACCATTCTGAGACCCTTAAGAGAACAAGGTCTGGAAATGCTGCAGGGTCCATGAGAGTAGTTAGTGATGTGAGGGACAGCAACAACAAGTTGCATGTGGAATTAGGAGTGGCAGTGCCAGAGAACAAAACAAGAAGGCTCTCATCAGAGGATGATGGTGAGAAGAACAAGTTAACAGATTTGTTACCTGATGATGATGACTTTGAAGAGGCCATTCTTGCTGCAATTTTGGGACCCTCCAATGATCATAAAGCCAATGAGACAAGCAGAATCTTGCAGAGGAATAATGACAAGAGGCTTAAGGTTTTTAAGGACATCACACTATCTCTGAGTCCAAGAGCCTGAAGCAAACCAATTTTTAATCTAATGAATAATGAATAACATAGTGACAGTGTTTTCAGGTTGGAGATGATCTTGCTCTCCACTTGTTGTTTAACTTCATCATCCATCTTCTGTAGAAGGAAATAGGAGTAGCTTTCATGCTTTTTGGGCATGGCATTATTATTATTTGTTACTATCGGTTTATTTGTTATATTGCCTTGTAAATGAGGCACATCATTGACATAATAAATTGATATCAGTTTTTCATTCTTAAGGTTAATTTTTATGTCGTTTATTTGTGCCCTCAACTATCCACTAATTTTAGAATGTTTATAATAAGAAGATGGTTATAAAAGAAAATAGTTAGAATACTTGTAACACCTAATCTCTCCTCCACTAATTAATTATAATTAAAAACAAAAAATTCTGAACATGTAATTAATTAAAAAAAACACTACTAATGAGAGACAAAAGTATTTATCTTTATTTGGTAAAATTTATAAAATAAAAAACATCCTCGTTTCTTTAAAAAAAACATCTTCATTTCTTTAAAAAACATCCTTAACTATCTACTATTATAGGGTTAGGGTTTATAACTATCTACTATTATAGAATAATAAAGTGTTAAATTATATTAAAAAGGAAGAAAAAATATATTTACAGAGAAATAAAAAAAATCACATTCAACCATTAAATCTTTATTTAAAGAAAAATTTGTAATGTACTCCTATGAGAAAAGTATGAATTTTTTTCAAAAAGAAAGAGGACAACAGTGCATTAGTCTCACGAGGCTGCACTTTATGTTCTCACAAGGATGATGATAGGTTTGGTGCGGTTAATCTTAGAAAAAAACAAAATAATAATTTATGATTTTGTTTTTCATAATTCAAAATGGATTATTAGTAATGGACAAACAGTGAGTTTTTGGAGTGATGCTGGGATTCTTCATTCTTCTATTTTTCAGTATTTTGGTATCCCCAAATCTCTCAATTGTAAGCTTAAATCCAAAGTTTGTGAAAAGTTAGGAATCAATTGTTATCATTTTCATTATCATTATTTGAAAAGTTAGGAATCAAATGAAATTTAAGAAACCTATCCTTTTTCATTCTCAACTACGTGTTTGAGGTGTTACTAATGCTTCTATTACTAAAATCCTAAGAGGAATTATTTTCTTCTTTCTAGCTTCCATCATAGGATGTATCTTTCACTTTTGCACTGCTCCATAGTGTCATCATTGCACATTGACCACATGCTTGTGTGTTGACAAGCATGTTAATTATTTTTCTAACTCTTTTGTAGAGATAAGTTACCATTGATGTAGGTGATTCAATATCCAAAACAATTCTCATATTAAAAGATCCCCTTGAACTGTTTATAATCTGTAAGCACCATTTTCAACAACTTCAATTCCATGTTCCTGCTTCATGAGTAGCTACTAATTCGGTATATATTAAGTTTGCGAGCGTTAACTTTAATATTTTAAAGTAACAAAAGTAGATATTTACAACAGCTCTTTCTCACTAAGAATTTGTTTTCAGAAACCCTTCACTCCCCATCAAAGCTTGATAGTACCAATTCGGGCTTGTGATCGCGCATCAGAACTCAAGATTGTTGTTTCCTGTGCAATGCTTTATCCCTCAATCAATAGTAGGGAAGAATGGTTTGAGAAGCTGTTAACACTATGCATTAAAGTAAGATTGCAAGCTGAACAACCACATATATTAAACATCGCATCCCTACCAATCTTCTATGTCATCATCGGAAATGCCCCTAGATTGTTCATCTAAATCCATTTTGTCGAAATCAAAGTCTTCCATTTCCAAGTTCCGTAATGATTCCTGACTCGGTCCATCATATCCACCACATGCTCTATTTCCGAGCAATTTAAGCATGGGTATGTACTCAGTGGCCATAATTGACATATGATAAGAACTAAACCGTTTACAGGCAGGGATTCTGAGCCTATCCACCTCATTCTGCAATGTAAGACCATAAACAGATGTCAAATTCCATGAGTGGCGAGAAACAAAAATCTAGAACATGAAACATTTGAATCTTCTAGTGAGAAATCAACATCAAATAATGTAGACAAATAGTAAATAGCACAAAAATAACGTTTATAAAAAAATACTCGAAGGTACTATATACCATTCATGCTCTCCGGAGTCCTTTTTTCTTTCCCAAGGTAACTACTATATAAATGTGATAAATTTCAAAATCCAAATTACCTATATCAAATAGATAATTGAAAAAATGCGGGATAAGAAAATATAACATATAGAGGAGCCATAATGCGTTTACCTTGTATAATGATGCTTTCTCAACTTGCCAGAGCCTTGGTCGCCGAACTGCATGCCACCTGTCAAGCAAACACATTTAAATATAACAGAAACATAAAGTTTTGTTACACAGAAGTCGGAAATGGAATTTTTTGAAACATCAGACGAAGTACGTTTATATGAAAAAAAGATTTGTAAACAAGTGATAACCTGGAGGATAGTGGATTAGAATTTCCAAATAGCACCCCACGAACAGCTATGGATGCAGCAGCTGACTGTAAAACACCCTCTGCCTCGTTATAACTACCCCGTTGTTTAGTAAGAAGAATGTCAGCATCACCTAGATATGAAGACAGAGTCCATGCGTCATCTATTGCCTCATCATCCAAAAAATCCAGAACTGCAAGAAATTAGCATGAATTAGAATCTGGTTAGAGCATTAAAGAAAGATGTCATTTTCATTTTAGAAATATGTTTTCAATTTTTACGAAGAATGTCACACTAGCATAAAGGAAGGAAATACCATTTTCATGCAGAAAATCAGCAACTGAACCAGGTTGCACATGGGCTTGACCAAGAATCTTCTCAGGGACATCCATTTTTAATGGTAATCTTGAAAGTCTTTCTCGAATAAGAAATCCATCTTGATCAACCACAAAAGAAAATCTACTAGTTAAAAGATGTAACATATAGATATCAAGTATTTAACTTTGCCTAGTTATATTGCTGCTTCCTCAAGTACAAGACAGAAAATATGGAATTCAAATTTTGCTGAATTACACACCATATTCTGTTGCAACTCCAGTCTCCCTTTTATTATGCAAAAATTTCCCCAAAGCGTGAAATAGAGATAATGCTTCATCTCTGCCAAAGTGCAATGAATATCCATAATCTGATCTAACAGGTTTATTACTTTCCTCTTTCAATGGACCATGAGAGCAAGTAGATGAGGCCAAAGAATGCACTAGATTTGGTTTCAGGCAGAAAAACTGTAAAGAAGTGATTGCATGTCTGATGTCACCTCCACTTGTTTTTGCTATTAGATCAACATACTCAGCAGTCACATCGCACTGCTCCACTTGGCATATTCTAAAAAGAATTTTCTTCATAGAATTTGCTGTAATTGGATTGAAAGCAACCTGAAAGCTTCCCAAACTAAGTCTAACATATATATTGTCTTATAACATGCATTAAAAACCAGAAGATAATTCTTCAAGGATGTAACCTTACAAGCCCCAGAACTCTCTAGAGATAGCTTCAGTTCTTCCAGGCAACGAGCATTATAATCTACTGAGTCAGCATTTCCATAGTCAGTTAACAATATTGCTGTGGGTATCTGAGTTGATTTCACCAAAAATTGCAAGCAATTTTTAAGTCTTCCAAAAGCAGACTTCCCATTAGTCATGGGAAGATCGTCTATTAAAAGTATGATGGGAGGCTTTGACTCCCCAGTATAGGAAGTTAGCAATAATCCATATTTTCGTACTCTCTCAACGAAACTTTCAAATTCATCTAACTTGGATGTGTATTGAGTCCCTACAGTGAATCAGAAAATTAAAAAGGAAAAAAAAGTCAGAAAAAAAAGGTCACAACACAAGCAGTAAGTCACAAATAGCCCGTCTTCTCCCATTGGAATGTAAACTCAAAGCACATTGTAATTTAACAATACATCCTCAAGGATACTAATCATTTCACTGAAAAAAATAGATGTTTAACGAGAGGCTAAAGTGAATTAAAATCATGATTTTCTCGTACTAGCTCATCAAAACATAGTTGCTGAACCCACCTGTGCCAGAATTATAGAGATGCTCCTGCCAAATTACAGGTGTAGGTGTGTTCCACCCATAAACTACTGCTCCCAGATGAGATGCAATTACATGAATAGCAGCCTACATAATGAAAAGAAGAAATGCTTAAATAACTACGTGGTATTTCTATCAAAATACATTAAAATAAGGTTATTTGTATCAATGTAAAGTGAAGTGCTATTTAGTAATAGATAAAAGAGAAGATTTTAACACCAAGCTATAGAAGCCTGAAGCTCCAAAAATTAACATTTCCAAATTGTCCTGAGTGGCTGGGCCAGTATGCGAGAGAGGCTAAATGAGGATGGTAGAGCTACATACAGATTTTCCAACTCCAGCCTGACCACTGACGAGGAGAACATTATTATTGTAGACACCCTGTAAATTTTCCATAAAGAGAACAAAGAAAAAGGAACTCACAATATGAATATAATAAAATCAATAAAATGCATATATAAAGTTCAGAGAGGACAATTTATAGTAACTTGGAGTATAACCAAGTACATGATAAGAAAGTTTCATAGAAATGTAAAATCTGGAATTATATACGTATGAGGAAGAATTTAGAAGACTCAAAACAACCAACCAACAACCAAAAGATGACGAGGTTCTATTTTTATACCAGGTCAAACTTTTAAACATTCTAAAAATATTGACAATTCAACATTAATTTATCATTACCACATTCTAAAAACTTGTTTTGCACGTTTACAAGAATAACAATCTCTATGAAGCTAAACATTCTAGTGCGTGAAAAACAAGAGAACAGTCATAAGTCAATAAACTTAATTATAATCTTACAGCTCTACTCCTAGATTTACCTTCGAAGGTTTCAACCTCTCTTCAAACCACGTCTTAACATCTTCAACCTGCAAATACCACAAAAATGGAGAAAATGGGATGATATTCACATCACTGCCAAAATCAAGAACTTAGGAATCAGATTCTTGACCTTTTTCTTGTGAACAGCAAGCTCTTCCAGTGAATTGGGCTTGTATTTATCAACCCATAAATCCTTCGCAAAGCTCCTTTGAGTACCTGTTGTGTCCATATAGCACTTGCAACATATTAGAGAAGAAAAGAAAAAGATCCAGAAGGCCCAACAATCGGGAGAAAAGGTGAAAATTGAAGATTTTTGTTCTGTGTAAGTGAAGTTGATAACTCAGGCAGTCGGTTTAATAAAGCTTCACCATTCTAACAAAGTCAATGTATTAGTATCAATATTGAAAAGGAACCAGTGTGATACTACAACTTGCATCCTTCAAAACAAGGAGCACACTTTAGAGAATAAGGTGAAGTTTTAACTGTCAGTTAGAAAAGTAACTGGTTGATATTGTGATAAAATGCAAATATATATGTAAACAAACTAAAGAGCTGTTCAACTATTGCTTTTCAATCCAAGGATCATAAATGCACTTTATTCTCTAAAGTGCAACCACCTCACTTTAATGTAAGCATGCATATTGAATAGTAATATCATCAGATTTAGCTTATCTAAAGTGAGCAAGCGTAAAATTAGTAATCTCAGTAGTTGACGAGAAGAAGAACAGTTAATATTCTAACACATTCATGATTTGTTATGCACTGACTAAGTTAGTTTACTCTACTTTCTAAATTGAACGCCTCACTTAAGAGGAGCAGATTCCATTAGCATCACGTTGAAGCAAACAAATAACAAATTTACAATAAAAAAAAATTAAAAAAAGTTGTAAACACAGCAACAGCATACCAGCGGATACCTTTGACCCAGTAAACACTTCATTGAAGTCATCTCCAAATAAATCTATCTGCAAAAAAAGAATCATCAAATAACACACATTAAAAAAAATGCAAACTCTCTCAGTCTTCACACTGATTAGTAAAAGTTAAGTAACACAATGTAAATAATAAACACAGAAAGTGAAAAAACTGATACCTCGTGCAGTTTGGAGAGGTGAGAGCGAGAATGTGAAACACGTGGCTTCTTCCTTCCCCGAGAGGATGTTGAGGTGGACCTCGACTTCGACTTTGAATTCGAATTCGTCTTCGTATAGCTGCGACTCGAACTCAACGAAGGAGCGTTAGAAGTATCATCTTCATCTTCCGATGACAGAATCACGAAGCAGTTTCTCTTTGCCATGAGAAAACCCTATTATCCCCTTTTTTTAATTTTACGATTTGCTGCAACAAGAGATAAATTAGTGGCTCAGTTCTCAGTGAGATTCGTAAAATGAAACCCACGGAAAGTGGCCGTGAATCGAAATCGAAAACCCGAACATGGTAATGAAGGGTTTTCTTTTGGAGCGCAAAATACGAAAATGGAAGAAGGAAGGAACTGCGCGCGTTTTCTCTTTTCTTTTTCTCTTCTTTCTCTCACTTTACCATTAAATACTTTTAAGTTTAGAAAAATTTATAACAAAATAATTTTGTAAAAATTGAAATCATTATTTTAGTTCCTGAAAAATGTATAAATTTTTGTCTTAGTTCTTGTAAAAAATATTCTTGTCTTTTTAAAATAATATTTATTTTAAGAAATATAAATAACATTTATTTTATTTAATTTTAGAATGGTTTAGGTGAGACATGCTTGCATTATAATATTATTATGGATTACATGGAAAGAGCATTTAAGATTTTGTTCAACACATAAATCATAAAAACCAATTTTATAGGTTTGAAGGGGAAAAAAATTAAGATTAAATGGAGAGTAAAAAAATTATTATTTTAACAGTTATCAAGTTATATGTATAATATAAGCCAAATTATTTTTTATTTATTTATCTAACATATTTAATTTTTCTAGAACATAAAATATTTTTAATTCTAAAATTTTTATTATTTCCCGATTAGGTATCAAGTTTTGATTTTTAATAATCTTTTACATTTTTTTTTCCTTGGATTTAAGTCTCTTGTTTGAAATTGCTTTTGTAGCATTTCAAAAAGTTTTGTTACAATATTTTCAAACATAATGTGTTATGTTATATTATTTCTAACTAATTTAAATATTTTATTATTTTACTAAAATATTATATGATCAATTATTTAAAAGTAAAAAAATTATTATTAAACTCTAAGAAACTCATATATCCATAACAAATTAGAGTGAGCAAAACCAAATTGCAATGTAAATGAAAGTTAAAAATAACAAGTTAAATCTGATGGAAGTGTGCAATGAAAGAAAAATTGATAGGTAGTGTAGAAGATAAAAAAATTGTACGAAAATTAAGAGGAATATGCAATAACTAAAGTGAGCAATAACTAAGGTAAGCCAACAAGACTATAATATTTTATTTTTTATTTATTTATTTTATTCATCAATCTTATAATTATATTTGTTGAATGAGCTGCATGACTTCATTAAATTTTATTTAATAGTTATAATTAATTCATAGAATATTTGTAATTTATTTTATTTAATCTTTTACCTTATTTAATATAAAAATATACATACTTTTATCTATTTTTTAATCATAATATTTATTATTTCTTTTTGGTTACAAATACTATTTATTTTGTAACTTTTCTTAATGATATGCTTTTATATGCAAAAAAAATAAAAAAAATAAAAAATAATAATAATTTGATGAAATTCTACCTAGAAGTTTCACCATAAGGATGCAAGTGTGTATGTAATCAAATATAATTATGGATTGGACCTTTTGTAATATATATATATATATATATATATATATATATATATATAAATAAATTTTTAAGTAATTAAAAGAATATATTTATTTTCAAGTTGAATTATTATTAAATTAGTAAGCATTAAAAAAAGATTTTAAAATACTTATACTTATAAAACAAAAATAGTAAAATTAGTATCTATATTGAAAAAAAAAGTTACATTATCATAGAGCGATGACCTAGGAAATGAGTTCCCCCTAAAGAAAGTTTATAAACACTAACTTGTATAATTCCATATGACATATAATAAGAGAAACAATTAGTTGATAAAAATAATAGAAACTATTAGAATCCTTTTACAACACAGTCATCCAGATAGATTCTTAGTATGATTTTAAATAATTTATCAAAAATCAGGTCAAACTATTTTTTAATTAAAAGGTTGGATAATTAATAAATTTATCATAAATGGTGATTTTTTTACTAAATGTAATTAAGGAGATTTTATTACATATGCATGTTATTCATAATTTGTATATGATATAAGATTGTAACACACCTAACAATATCTTTTTTAATTTATTTAATTTTTTTGATAAAAAAATCAGATAAAAGTGTGATTATTTATAGAACTAAGCAACAAGAGAAATAATAATAGAGAATGGATGAATTAATATAGAAAGCAGTATATAAAAATATAAAAGAATTAAAATATATTGATGCAAATAAGGTGATATTAATTAATAGATAAAACATACAAGTTGAGAAAAATGTGAATAGCATGAAAAGCAAATTTGACAATTAGAATTGACAAGAAGCCCTTTATGCTCCAAGGACTCCAACTTCTTCTTGAATGGCAAAGGAAAATTAATGAAGAAATGGAAGAAGAGGAGAACAAACATCAAATGTTTAGACATAAATGAATCACAATATTGAACAGGCTTTTTGTGCTTTATTCTTCTTTTTCTTTTGTTTTGGTGGCTGAAGAACAACTCTTATGGCTGCATCAAACACTGCTTTCACATTCTGCCATACACACAAACCCCAATAAATCTTTGTTAATTCAGTTCTATCAATTTATATATTTAACCATTCTCTGCAACAAAGAAGAAACTAAACCTCTTGTGATTTTGAACTGCATTCAATGTAAGCAGGTGAATTAATCAGCTTCCTAAGTTCTTCCCCCTTTAAGAACATCACAAAATTTTAGATTCAAAAAGCTGAAATTGATTACAAAAAAACCACTTCAGAAGGACAAAAAAACATTATATGTACCTGAGCAGTGGTGATGGGTACAGCACCTGGATGGTCTACGAAGAACTGCTTATCATCTCGAAGATCTATCCCGTTTCAAAATACAAAACAATTAACTCTTAATTCACAAAACAACCACAAAATTTTTAGTGATAAAGAACATTCTTAATGCATTCTCCCTTAATAGAACAGCACACATTATATAAATGCATGATTCCATAATGTTTATATTATGGATTAATACGATAGAAATAAATCCAACAAATACTCGTTAGGATAGGTTCGAAAATGACTCTGATACCATGCTAATGAAGTAAACTTTAAGTCTAACTCAACTCCATAAAACTGACTCATAGGATTAAAGTTTGCACCCACTTATATACAATAAATTGTCTTCATCTCTAGTCGATATGGGATTCCAACCATTAACGTACAAATAATATTAGAATATCAAAGAAATTAGGTAGAAATGAACTTACCAAGCTTGGTGCCAACCAGAATAATGGGAACACCAGGTGCATAATGTTTTAACTCTGGAATCCACTGGAAATGGAAATAATACACAAATTATTAGCCTTTTAATTAATAGAAATATAATATAGTTTTTGGCAGTTAATTAATAAGTATAAGTTTGTGAAAAAGTAAAATAGTTATATACCTTCTTGGAAACATTTTCATAACTGGCCTTGCTTATGAGAGAGAAAGCCAATATGAAAACATCGGCACCTCGATAACTCAATGGTCGTAATCTGTTGTAATCCTCTTGTCCTGTTTCACAAAACAAACACAATCAAAATCTATAAAACCTTAAACGTCTCATATTTCACCAACAAAAACACAGCAACAATACCAGCAGTGTCCCACAATCCCAGATTAACAGTGGCTCCATTCACAACCACATTTGCGCTGAAATTGTCAAAAACTGTTGGCACATAATCCTGTTTCCAACCAAAGTCAACATATACAAAAATAATAATCAACTGAAAGTCAATGTAGAGACATGCAAAAATAACAGTTATATATATACCTTTCAGAAACTATAAGATCTAAAACACAATCATAAAATGTAATGATAGGCTCGGACACACCTCTTAAATGGTAGATTCGTGTTGGACATTGATACTTGTAGGTTACGTATTAGTAACGTGTCTAATTCAAAAAATAATTGTTGAATTTCTAACAATCCTAATCCAGTCCTAACACAATTTTAAAAAGGAGAAATACATTAATTTTTTAAAAACTCAAACTTATTTATAAATTTAATAAGAGACAAATTCTTTTGAATCAATCAAAAAATATCTTTCTGCTAAAAACTAAAACATACTTGTGCACATAAATCTTTATTATCGATTTATATAATTTATAATTATATAATATATAAATCTATTTTCTCAAGTTTTACATTTTAGATATTATAAATATCTTCGTGTTCGTATTATTTTGTATTAATATCCGTGTCAGAGCTCTGTGCTACGATGATAAATGAATAAGTAATTTATAAATGTGATAAAAGATAAGAAAAGAACTGACAGTAGGGAAGGTATTGCTGGTATAGGAGATTAACAAACAAGTTTTGCCAACAGCTCCATCTCCAACGGTGACACACTTGATGAACCTAGTAGCGCTCATCTTCTTCAATTACCCTCTATTCACCTCAAAAACGAAACCCTCATATCATACACACAACCTTCCAATTTCTTCTCCTCCACCTTACTGCAACTTTCTCGTTCAATCATCCATCTGTTTCACCAAAATTCAAAATCTACAAACTTCCATCAGAGCAAATTGTAAAACGCACACACACACAGAGAAAAAGGCCCAAAAAAAATTGGGAATTTGGGATGATGAAGAAGAAGAAAAATGAGAAACCCTAACCCTTTTGGAGGAGATAGAAATTATGCATGAGGGAATGTGAGTTGTTGTTGCTGTTGTTGCGGAATGAGATGAAAGAGAGAGAGAGAAAGACAAGAATTTTTCTAATCCGACAAATTTTGCGGTTGAAGCGTTCGTTATGTCAACTAATCTTTGCCAACTTTATTACTATTATTGTTCTCTTTTTTTTAAAAATTTTTACAATTATAATTACAATTTTTTTTATTGCAATTCTTTTATGGGGGAAATTTTTCACACCACATTAATCGCAACGAAACTCGGTTCCTCTCGGGGCTCATTTTTAAGTGTGTAGATATTGTTTTATTTTTAAAAAAATAGAGCAAAAATTATATAAAAACGACAAGCTCAAAAGTTTTTTTTTTTAATTGAACGTAACTCAAAATGAAATTTATCATATTAATATAAGCATTTTAAAAGGTATACTATTATAAGTGTTAATATCTTTTTCAGTCAAATTGGACAAGTGAAATAAAAAGAACATTATTTTTTTTATAAAGCATGCAAGTTGGTATATATTATAGTAAATGTAGGTCAAAGACTCAAATATCCAAACCACAAATTAAAAAAAAAACCGTTACACATTATAACTAGATTTGTCGTTTTACCTTTTTTAAAAAATCATAATCATACATATTTGACCTTGATGTAAGATTACCTTCAACTTATGTGCAATATTTTTTCCTATAGTTGAATACACCTAATTACTTAAACCAACCAATATAAAAAAATTAACATATAAGAGTATATTGGGTGAGAGAAAGCTTTAAAGTATTGGTCAATGTAATAAAGTTATGCAATGATATAGGGTTTGTTTGCTTAATTTCATTAAGAGGTGTTTTTTAATAAAATAATTTTCTTCTGATTTTTAACACGTTTGGATAAAGTAAATTTAAAAACAATAGAAGAATACAGAATAATTTTCTGTTTTCTTTTAAGCATCTTGGAGTAGTTTATCATAAAAATAACGCAGAAGAGATAATTAAAAAAACACGAAAATGTATTTAAGACTTTTATTGGACAAAATTATATTAACTTTTAAATTATTTAGTTTAATAACAAGGAATGGATAGATTGATAGAAATTTCACCAAGTTGTTGAAATTAGATTGATAGAAATTTCACCAAATTGTTGAAATTATTAAAGGAGATGCTTCCACAACTAAACACATTACCTAATCATAATTATGAGTTGAAGATATTTTGTCCAATCGATTTGAGTATAAAAAAAATGCATGTTTTAATGATTGTTTATTGTACAAAGATAAGTTTGCTAAATTGAAGGTATGTTCAACATGTAGGTTATCACAGTTTAAAAAGAAACTTAATGAAAGTAAGTGGTGAGAAAGAAATATATGGTTCTCCTAGTGAGATTTTGTGGTACTTATCAATAATACATAGATTTAAACGATTGTTTGTTATTAAAAATTATGCAAAGAATTTGACATGACATGCAAATGGAAGAAATTGTGACAATCTAAAATATTCCAAAATTTGATTACAAATGGTGTGAATCTTTATAAGAACTTAAGTAGTAAACACAATTCAAGATCATTTTTGTTGACGATTTACAACATACATCATTCGTTGTGTATGAAGAAAAAATATTTTGTGGTGCATATAATGATTAGGATTTTGGAAATCAGAAAATCACATTGATATCTATCTGATTGATGATTTGAAGATGTTGTGAAAAACAAACGTTAATATGTCTTTGTTGAATAGTTACAAAAAATAAATAAAGTTAAGTGCAAATTACTTTTTTAAAATAGCATTAAGACAAAACTGTGAATGAAGGGTGAAAGGAAGAGTGGTGACATTCGTGTTTGACATGTATAAATGCTACGTGAGATAATATGGAATGGGTTTAGAAAGTAAGAAAAAAATGGAAAGACGTGGAATATTTTCTGTATAAAAAAGTATACAAGTTTTACTATATTTTGTGTAATCTTACTCTTATCCTATAAATGCATTTTATTATAGGTTTTAATAACTTTTCAGTTTGGGTAAATTTATCAATTTTCGTTTTCTAATTTAATTTTTTATTTATGTTAGGATATTTGAAGTTTATCAACGTTAAATTCAGAGTTATTAGTCAAATGATTTTATTATGTTACTAATTTAAGATGATTAACCTATCTATTTTTTTAAAATTATTTTGTTCAAGAGAAAAAAAAGACAGTTAAATAATCTAGACAATTTATACGGTTGATATTAAATTTGTGACTTTTAAGCCGTTTTTTCATTTCTAATAGTTAGTGCAATTATTTAATAAACAATTAATTATCAATAATAAATGTTTAATGACATAAAATAAAATAAAAATATTTTGTACGTAATATAAATGATTCTGTAACATAGATAAGGTGGACTAATCATAATATTTTGATAGTTATACTCTCAAGTGGAAAGAGTTCTATCATAGCTATTAGATATAATTTTTTTCCTAATAATAAACTTTCAATTCAACAATTTCTATCAAAACAAATATATTGTTTTATTTTATTTTATTACAAATACAATGAGATTTTTATCGCAAGGAAAGTATGTTGCGGCACAAGGTTGATACCAATAATGACCTACAAGATGTGGAAGAGAGCAGGAAACAGATGCTTTTGAGGCACCACAGTGGTTACTACCTATCCATGTTTAATATTTCATAGGAATATTATTTTCTGATACACATGCTTGATTTCAGTTTGTGGTAAAGTATGAAGGAGAAGTACCTCCACTGCATGATGCCACAGAGGAGGATAATAGGTGACTGGGGTTGTGAACAGAACATCTCCAGTGACAGAAAATACCATCGGAGCAAATGATCTTAAGAATTTCTTCAAATAAATGACTAATAGACATGTATTATTTTACTACAAGAGGAAATGTTTATATACAGTGACTTTCTGATACTATACAAATTACAAAATAATTCTGACAAAAGGGAAATGTCGTTAGAAGGAGCAGAGTTGAAGATGCATCATATCAAATTATCATAATATTCCTCACCTTGGCGGCTACATCTTCATATTTAAAGAAGCTCAACAAAAATCTGCCACACGTACAAAGACCCAGTAACTAACGTTAGTGTCATATAAATATACGTCACAAACTTGTTTCGTAGTCTTAGTTAAAAGACTCTTATAGCGTAAAAATATAAACTTGCTCACTGTTAGCGTTCAGTGCTCCGAACAACATAAATCATTCCTTCATCACAATTCACAAGCGATGTGTGGTCTACCATTTGTTTCAACCATTTGAGTCATTTTAATGTCCAAAAAGCAACTTTTTATTCCCATTCACGTTTATTATTATTCATAACAATATCAACTTTTAATTATTTTTCATTCCAAAGAGTGATTAATCAATGAAAATTAAATATTAAGTGAAACAAAACAAAGAAAATTAAATATTAAGTGAAACAAAACAAAGAAAATTAAGTAAATCCATTACTCGTTAAATCTGGTATTGGTGCATTCATCATAATATCAGCTGTCAAAGTTTATTTGTTCATTAATGTAGCATAGTTAATAAATATTAGTTTAATATGACTCGTCTAAGACCATAGCAATAGGGTTAACTTTGCAAACGGATAGAATATTATAACATTTTTTTCCTTCATAACTCCCAACTAGGCTAACCAAAAATTAAAACTTTTAAAGACAATAAAATTCTTCTTTCCATACATACATACTCGAGAGACAACATACCTTTAACACAAAATCCCGTTTTAATAAAATCGATATGCTGTGCTACTGTCACTGAAGCTTCCGAGGCAGGAGAACTACAAAAGAATGCAGTTAGTGGTTAGTTTAAGACAACAATATAAACAACTTATAAATTTAAAGTGTTACCTTCTGCTATATTACAAAAACTTTGCTGAGGAAATATCATTTCTGGGTCCATTTTCTGGGAAGTAACAATCAGAGAAAGGCTATGCTTGCTGCAAAAGCAACCAGATTCAATGTTTTAGAAAAGCTAAATTTCAATCAGTTTCTAACCATCAAGCAATAAATATATCACCAAACCGCAGTAATCTGTTTACTTACTGGAAGTTAAAGCAGTATATATTCTTGGTGCCAAACGCTTACTGTCGTTAAAGCTTTTTTTTTTTTTTCTTTCTTTCTTTCTTTCAGTTTTATAAAACAAAAATAGCCACAGGAAGGGATTCAAACCCCAAGACATCAAATTAAAAAAGACCCTCCAAAAAATTGAACAGTTACAAACCTTGCCCATGAAGGGATAAACTTGTTATTGGGCATGTCATCCTCATCTTCATCTTCATCATCTGATTCTTTATAAGGAGAAATCTCGTATGATTGCTCTTGAAGTGTGTTTTTGATTATGAAGTCACCATCTTCTTCGGCTTTGATTAAATTGTCCATTGCCTATAAAGATGTACATTTAAATCTTCGGATGATTACAAAAGACAGACAGCAAGAAAGCAAGTCCAAAATACAAATTTATATATTTGAAACGTATGATTGACTACTACAAGCAGTCTGTCTCCTAAGACCAGTATAAGTAGAAGCTAAAGTTATTTCAAATATCAACGCTAAAATCATTTGACATCGCATTAAAAATATAGGCACTAATTAACTAACAATGAAATAAATATCATGTATTGTTAGGAGAACTTATTTCTAAAGTGGGAAAATATTACTCCTAGCCTTGAGCAAAGTGGTATGAAATCATCCTAAATATTAATATTAACGATGACATAGAAGAGGGCCACAGAAAATATTAATTACCTTTCCATTATTATCAAAGTCATTCACAGATTCCGAATTTTCAAGAAGCGGTTCTTGTGTTTTATAATTTGCTGAATCCCTCATGGCCAACGATTCATTTTCAGAAATTTTCACCAAATTGAATTCTCTTTTGTCTTGCGCACGCAAATTCTTCTGACTTTCTTTTGCATCCAATAATTTTTTGTTTTCTTTGACTTCTTCACCCTAGACCAGACAACCCATTATTATTATTTTCCTGAAAGGAGAGAGAGAGAGAGAGAGAGAGAGAGAGAGAGAGAGAGAGAGAGAGAGAGAGAGAGAGAGAGAGAGAGAGAGAGAGAGAGA
>Ga0123342_1001351_pt1 | contig 41195 bp, 17 predicted proteins | sample Turbeawhitnodule_FD_89960 | JGI IMG/M metagenome (GOLD analysis project Ga0123342, IMG submission 89960) | Root nodule microbial communities of legume samples collected from Mexico - Turtle bean Mexico white nodule | ecosystem: Host-associated > Plants > Roots > Nodule | place: Mexico: Nepantla...
GGATTGGCATTTGAGCAAGATGAATCACTTGGTCAATGCATAGTTGGATATTGTGATTCTGATTATGCAGGTGATTTGGATAAGCGACGGTCTACAACTGGCTATTTGTTCACTTTAGCAAAAACGCCAGTTAGTTGGAAGTCTACCTTGCAGTCTACAGTGGCTTTGTCTACGACATAGGCAGAGTATATGACGATTACAGAGGCTGTGAAGGAAGCAATTTATCTTCTCCCATAATAATAAAAGTGGGTTGTTTCAGCTGTGCTCAGAGATTAGGCAAAATTGGACGAACTCCGTTAACAATTTTCTAGTGTGTTTTTTCCTCTTTATCTCTTTTATTATTCCGCTCTGTTTATTCAATATTATTTGTCGGGTAGCTCTGTTAGTGTTCTGTTTTAGTGGGGAAATTACCCATTTTTCCCAACAATCATGTCAGACCAGTTGTCATCTGTATGAACCTTCTCTAGCTGTAACTCTTCATGCTCCAAAACATTTAGTATCTAATGATAACGATAATCAATGTTCTTTATCCGAGAATGAAATGTAGGATTCTTAGCTAGGTGGATTGCACTTTGGTTGTCACAATGGAGAACATATTTTTCATATATTTTAACTCTTTGTCAGCTTCAGGTGCGACAATGTACTCTGCTTTAGTTGTTGATAAAGCAAAACATCTTTGTAGCTTGGATTGCCAAGGTACAGCTCCCCAGTAGTTAAATATCCTTATGTGGATTTTCTGGAATCTACATCTCCAGTCGTGTATGCATCTAAGTATCCTACCAACATAGGATCTTCATTACCAAAACATAAACATCTTTTGGTAGTTCCCCTCAAATATCTCAATATCCACTTCAGTACATTTCAATGGATTGGACAAGAATCGACTCACAACACCAACTGCATGGGCAATATCTGGTCTTGTGCAAATCATGACATACATTAGGCTTCCTAGAGTAAAATAATAAGGCACTCTACTCATCTCTTTCTTTTCTTCTTCACTACATTGCATTGTGCTTAACTTGAAATGTTCGACAAGTGAAACACTGACATGTTTTTTCCTTATCCATGTTGAATCTCTTGAGAGTTTTCTCAATGTACTTCTCTTGTGATAGCCATATCAACTTCTTTGAGCGATCTTTGATCACCTTCATCCCAAGTTTTTGTTTTGCAAGACCTAAGTCTTTCATGAGTAATGACTCCTTTCATCTTGTATTAGTACATAAGGCTCTGATACCACTGTTGGGAAAATTCAGAATTAATTAATTCTCCCCTTTGATGTAGATATAAAATGGGCACTTGTGGAAGCAATAAGCAAATAATAGAAAATGGAGCAAATAGAATAATAACACAAAAAAATTTTAACGTGGGAAAACTTCCTCAATTTGAGAAGTAAAACCCATGGGACCTAGTCCAAAAAATCTGTCTACTATGAAAAGTAGGATTACAATATTTGTTTATCTCACTCTCTGAGGATAACATTCAATCTCACCCAACAAGGATGAAATACAAAGTTTCTCTAGTATCTCACTAGGATTTTTAATCTCATCATTATGGTGGTTATCTATTCTCTCATTTCTCTCTATAATGCTCTTCTCACTTGCTTGTTTTTCTTTTCCTCAGAAGTTCCCTTTATACAGATAATGAGAGGAAGGTTTCTTTAGAAAGAGATTAATTCTCATTACATTTTTAAGAGAGAGTTACAATTCCAAAAAACTTTTGGAATGACCATCACTGAATATATTCAATGTATCAGTTACCAATATTCATTGGTCATAATTTCTCACTAAATTAAGGAGGGATTTCCAACAATTCTCCCCCTTCCTGACTTAATTGAGGGGTATCAATAATTCAGCTCTCTCACAACAGTGTTACCAATATTCATTAGTCATGGTCTCCCATTAAATTAAGGAGAATCTCCAATAGAAACAATGGTAAAAGATTATGTATTACGTGACCTTCTCTTCTCTCTTTTCTCTCCAAACCTGTGAGGTAGCCTTAGGCACTCAACTTTCTCTTCCATTGCTCCCCCACCCTCTCCTTTGCCTTGATCAAAACGGGGTGACACCCTCTCATCCGTCCTCAACTATAGTGTCACCCCCCAATCCAAATAGTTAAATAAGAGGATGTGTGGATAAAAATACATTTCAAAAGTTCTTTTCTGGCTAACATTTCTAGAATTGGATTTCTAAATCACTTTTCTAGTTTCGAAAATCTTTTTTTCAGAATGTCTGGATTTTTTTTTTCATAATTTCTTTTCTGGAATGTATCTTTGTGTATTTCATAATTGCTTTTTCAGAACCAGAATATTTATTTTTAATTCCGAATTTTCAATTATAAAATGAAGGACAATTTTAAAATTTTTAAAATACATTAGGTGCAGGTCACAATTTATAAGGTGCGGAAAGAATTTGCAAAGAGACAGTTTAGGAAAGTAAAATTTGGGCTGTGTTAAGCCCAATGTTTAACTCTGACGCGCAAAACTTGCTCCAAAGTCCAAACACAGGTTAACCCATTTCTCTCTTCAAATTTCACCCTTCTCACTGTCTCTCTCTCTACACTCTCCTTCACTCTTTCTCTCTCTCTCCGACCTAGCGAGACCGAGCGATCCGACTCTAATATCGCCATGCTCCGCCGTGCTACCTCCTCCCTCCTCTCCGGAGTCTCTCGCCGACGCCTCTCCACCGACGCACCGGCAACGCCCGTTGTGAATTCAAGCTTCGCGGAGGCGTGGAAGAAAGTGAGCCCGAATCTGGAGCCTCCGAAGACGCCGCTCTCGTTCATGAAGGCGCGGCCGCCGACTCCCTCGGCCCTCCCTTCCAAACTCACCGTCAACTTCGTCCTCCCCTACGCTTCCCAATTGTCCGCAAAAGAGGTCACGGTTTTTCTTATTCTTTGAATCTCTCGTAGCTTCTGTTTTGGATTGTGCCTTTCTACGTTTCGCACGTGCTGATCTGGGGATGTAGGTCTAGGGTTAATGAGGTTTGTCGTTGCGTTGTTTGATGGAAATGGAAAATTTTCAAGCTATTCCGTTTATTTAGGGTGTGTTTGGAAAAAATGTGAAAATTAGATGTTGTGTTTCAGGTTATTGTTGCAATCGATTATGATCAGAATCGTTTCTTATAAAGTTTGTTATAGATGATTTTAAAATAGGTATGTAGCTGACGGGAAAAAAAAAATCTGAAAATAGTCATAAATTACAAATTTTCAGATTCATGAAAACAATTCATTTTTTAAGGTAATTCGTTTTTTTACTAAATGTCTGTTGATGTCTCGTGTCTATCTTATTTATAAATGACTTATTTTTCAATGAAACAACTGAAATTGATGGGAAAGTACTTTCCCAAAACGCGCTTATAGTTGTTTCAGATCATCATAATTTTCTGAAATTTCATTGAATCTCTACTGGTTACATGTGTGTGTGACTATCTGGCTTACCTTTTTTTGGTATCTTGTTTTATTTAGTTGGATACTCGCGTTTTTTTAAATCAATGTTTCCTCCATTGCTATTGTATACTCTAACTATGGTAAAATGTTGCACAGATTCCTGTTTATTCCGCTTATGTTTGTGTATCTGTGACTCTGTATCTGTGTATGCATGTTGAATGACTAAAGAAAACAAGATTTGTGTCTTGGAACTTTTAGCTTTTGACATGGTGAGTTAGGTGTGAAATGGTAAAATGTAGGAAAACTTGGTGATTGGATTTGGTCATCCCTACCATTGATTGACTTTGGGTAATCGATCTCTATTACACTAATGTTGCTACAAGAACCAATACTGAGAAATCCGAACATAATTGATTTCGGGGAACATAATCAAGCTTCCAATTCAAGGAGATACGGATGTCTAATAATTTTATTATAGTATAAATTACTTCCTCCGATCTTTAATACAAGGTATGCATTCTAAGTAGTCTACATTCCAAAGCACTCAATGTAAATTTTGAGGTGTCTGATTAAACTGGTGTGTGTGACTCTTCTAATTAAATTTATGTAAGCTGTTAAATTCAGTGGTTCACATAGCTGCATGAGATAGTGTTATTAGTTTGTGGTATATGTGATTGCATTTAGTTGACATGAAAAGTGTGCCTGCAATAGCATTGGCAATCCGGAATGAAAAAGGATCAAATAAACAGAGAGAACATATTTTTTGTTGTTAGCTGTAATTTTCCAATCTCGTCCACCAAGGGCATGTTTGCTGGCTCCGGATCCGATTATAGGTTGATAATATGCCATTCTCAATTTCTTATCCTTATTGTCATTGTCATCATGAAGATACAGCAGATCAATTTTGTGGAGACTTTCTCCTAAACCTGAGGTGATGAGTTGATTTTAACCCATGGGAGAAGCTGAATATTGACCCATTTTCTTTATATGCTTTTTTTTTCTTGTTCTTTCATGTTTCACATTCTCTGGTTTGATCCAATCCAAGTTTTGCATATTAGTAAGAGAAAATTCTTTAACTGATGTTCCTTCAAAAATGACACAATTTTGTGCAACAGGTTGACATGGTGATTGTACCAGCAACAACTGGGGAGATGGGTGTTCTGCCAGGACATGTAGCAACAATTGCTGAGTTGAAACCTGGTGTCCTCTCTGTTCATGAAGGGAACGATGTGACAAAATATTTTGTCAGCAGTGGCTTTGCATTCATCCACGCAAACTCTGTTGCTGACATAATAGCTGTTGAGGCCGTGCCGGTAGATCGAATTGATGCAAATCTAGTTCAGAAGGGCCTTCAAGATTTCACCCAGAAGCTCAACTCAGCCTCAACTGACTTGGAGAAAGCTGAGGCTCAGATTGGGGTGGACGTTCATAGCGCTCTCAACTCTGCTCTTTCAGCCTGATAAGTACTGTAGTGTTGAGTCATTTCCTTTTGTATTTGTTTTTTCCCCCCAACTGCGTGGCGTTGATTTGTCACGGTGTAATCAAAGTTGCCAAAGAACATTTTCACCATGAATTTCTGTGTTCAAAGTGATTTCATAAAATAATATTTCAACAGCTTCCTTCTAGCTCAAGGATGTTGGGCAAGACCTTCAAATTAGAAACTAAAGCTTCATTTTTTGTTTTGGATTATATTATTATAGGCACTATATTATATTCTTAGTCATCTAATGCAACTCCATAATAGCTTCACTCATGTCTGTCTATAACACTATGCTTCATTGTGCTGCTTCACATGCATGAAATTTACCAGTATAACGAGAGAAGTTGAAGCATTTTGAGTTAGATTAAGATTTTCAGTCTGATAGTGTTTATTGATCCAGTTCTGTTCTTCAAAGGAGTACCTGAAGACCCTTACATTTTCAATATTACATAAATCAAAACCAAAATTGAGAAAACATATAGCACTAAATCATATTTTTCCTTATTTTTTAAAATAAATGAAGATCTTCAATACTATAATACTTCAAAGAAAAAATAGTATTAAAATCTTTCCACCCCTAGTTATTAAAATAATTAATGTAACATGAAGTATTAATTTTTATTTTCTTTTTTAATGTGTCTTCAAATTAAAGTAGACTATCTCCATTGCAGAATCATAATATGATATTTTAATTTGCTTTCTGTGAGTCTTATTAAACAAGAAAAATATCCTTATTATTGCAAATCGGAGAATCTCATTTACATTTATTAAGAGAAATGGTTAATAAGGAGAAAATAATAATAATAATAAAGTTTTGGTTTTTAAATCTGAACACTTCAATGCTTATACATTCTTGAACTGAAATAATTAAGATTACATTTTAGTAAAAGATTATTTATTTAAGAGGAAATTAAAGTAAATGTTACAAAAGGGACAAGAAAATTTTAAAATATAATTTTGTAATTAGGAAAGTAAAAGTATTGCACTACATAGATAAATTAAAGGATTAAACTTCATGGTTGATGAATTAAAATATTATTTGAACCGTCTGTTTTAATTAATCATCGAATAGCATATATGTGATATTACATTTTCTTGTAAATTAAAATTTTGACCACATATCTTTTAGTTAAAAATTAAAACTCTAATTATCATATTAAAATTAATTTAAACATATACTTATATGATAATCATATTAAAAGTGATTCTATGATTATATTAATAATAACAATACTAATATAATAACAATTATATACAATCATATAGGTTTGAAGGTTAATTTTTTATATTCATTAAATAAATGCATCAAGAAAGTTTCAATGTTAGAAATATATTGTTGGAAGAAAAAATAAAAGTAAAGTTTCTAACACTGTAGACTTGATTGTTAACATTTGTTATGAAGTGCCATTTCTAGTTTTGGTATAATTAGTTTATTCGTACCTATATTTAAGATCAATATTCAATTTAGTACAGTGGTTTTTAAAAAAATTAATTTGGTCCCTATGTTTTTTATAATGAATCTAAATTGGTCCTTCCGTAATCCAACTTACGACTCAAGTGTTGTTTATGTGGCACAGAGAAGGGCTTATGTAACAGAGAGATGTGGGTTTCTCTTTCTTTTTCAACCTTGCCTTCAAGCTCACAGACGCCTAGGTTCTCGCCGTCGTCGTCAATTTGCTAAGGGAAGCTTGCATAAGTGACTTGTGTGAATGCATAATGGTGTGATGGAATAATGTATCTGCGTGAATGTCTCTAAGACATGGATAGGTTTGAGCTCATTTACCTTATACCTAACAACATGTTATTTCTAGTTCTCTGCAACTTCTTTTATGTGAACAAAGCCAATTTTTGGATCTATATGCAACCTCCACATTCCAACAATTTAACTATTCAAAAGTAAACTAGTATGTGAGCATGGAAGGAGAAGTGGAACCGGTTGCCCGCGGAGCGGACGTGGCTGAAGGCAAGGCAGGGAGTGAGGACAATGAGGATGACAAAGACTGACGGCGACGAAGAGAACCTGTGTGTTTGTGAGCTTGAAGGCAGGGTTGAAAGAGAAAGAGAAACTCACATCTCTTTGCCACATAAGCCCTTCTCTCTATATAACTCACAACACTTGATGCCGTAAGCTGGGACTTAATGAAAATGATCAATTTGGATACATTTTAAAAAACATAGGGACCAAATTGATTTTTTTTAAAACCACTGTACTAAATTGAATATTGACCCTAAATGTAAGGACGAATAAGGTAATTATACCTTAAAATAAATAAAACACTTAACACATGAAAAAAATGAAATAATTAAACTTATATTGTGGGTGAACTTCAAGTAAGGGACTGATCATCAAAATCTTCAACATAGCGGGGGTAGACCTGACTCGTACATGTTGAATTGTTGTCAAGTTATTGTTCCATCATCATAGCTAATTGTTGCTGCATCAACTTGATTGTGTCCTCTAGTTGTGGAGTCCTTTGATGTGCTAGTTAACTCTTTCAATTATTACATCAACCTTTTCATTTGCTTGTTAGACTTGTTAACAAAGTGATTCATTCTCAGGAAAATTGGTCATTGTAACCAGTGCTACAAGATGTAAGGAGGGTTGATTGAGGGATGACACTTCATAGCAGATGTTAGTAGCCAAGTCTGTAGTGCCATAAACTTCACCTCTATTCTTTACTCCAACAACATCTTCCAATATTGAAGCTTGTTACTGCATTTACTTGGTGAACATAAGAAGTTGATACTTTAGAAGTATTTGGATATGTCATTGTTATTATATTAGTATTGTTATTATTAATATAATCAACGTCATGTCATTATTTTAATATGATTATCATATAAATATATTGTTAAATTAATTATAATATGATAATAGTAGAAATTAATATTTAACAAAAATATATGTGGTTAAAATTTTAATTTACAAGAAAATGTAATATCACTTATATGACATATGATGATTAATTAAAGCAGATGGTTCAAATAATTATTTTAATTCATGAATCATGAAGTTTAATCATTTAATTCATATATGTAATGTAGTCTAGATGAAAGCTTTGGAACAATAATGACATATGGAGACAACTTAAGCATGATTATGATGTTAAGCATGATTATGATGGTGAAAGGTATTATTTAGATATTGATAAATGGTATTGGACATATCCTTACTAGTGTATTTTATACTCTTAGATTAAGAAACAACTTATTAAGTATTGAAACGTTGGCGGAGAAGGGTCTTGAAATTCTTGTAAAGGGAAGACTATGCAGAATGCATCACCATGAAAAGGGGTTGATTTTCAAAACAACAATGTTCTGTTCAATTTGTCTAAGAAAACCAACTAAAGAAGGAAGCTTGTTTTAACACTTTGACAAAAGATTCAGTCATACTTTAGCATTGTAGATATGGTCATTTAAGCTTCACATGTATGAATATACTTCAACAAAATAGAATGATGTGAGGTTTTTCTTATCTTGACACCTTATCAAAGGTATGAAAAAATTGTCTCACGAGAAAGCAACAAAGGAATTCATTTCCATGTGCTATAGGTGGAGAGCATCCCAAATTCTTGAATTAGTGCTGATATTTATGGATCGTTTAGTCAACATCCAATAGTGGAAAGGAACTTTGTTCAAATCATGGGGGTGAGTTCATATCACTTGAATTGGCAAATTTTTGTACTGAGAATGATATTCGAAGGCACCTGACAACCCCTTATACCTAATGGTATAGTGGAGCGAAAGAATCGAACAATCATAAGTATTGTTCAGAACATGCTTTCTCAACAAAAAGATGTAAAAAATGTTAGAATGTATGGCTTTAAACTAGAGGGGGGTGAATGGTTTAAAGGGGGTTTTCGCAAACTTTTTAAGATAGAATGAAATTCTTTGCAAGAAACCAGATTTAGGAATTCAGTTTACCAAGAACAGAGCTCAAAACAGAAAAGCAACAGAAAAATAATTGGTTGTTTCACAGAAACAATCGGTTGTTTATACCAGTAAAAATAACAACAACTGAAATTAAAGAGTTTAAGGAAGAGAGAATTGCACAAACAGCTTATACTGCTTCACTCTTAACCCAAGAGCTACATCCAGTTTCCCAGAAACCACTGAGGAATCCACTAGGTAATCAACTCTAAATTACATACACACACCACCAAAGAAGTGACCTTGATCCCCTCAAGACACACACTTCCTTTGGCTCAGCACATACCCCACCAAGAATGTTGATCTTGACAACCTCAAGAGCACACAACCCTTCTTGGCTTTACAACACCAGAATGTACACAAATCACATAACAAATTACACTGTTACAGAATCAACTGAAATCAATACAGAGCAATCCTATTCCATTTCTCTCTTGAATAACCAAAGCTCAAGGTAAGAACTCGAATGCTTGAAAACTCTTTGAAAAGCTCAAAATCTGTTTTTCTTTCTTTTTGTTTGTTATAAAACATTAACAAACTATTTATAGTATTCAAATCTTGGTCAAAGCATTTAAAGCAGGAGCGTATTCAGTTATGAAATCAATTAAAGCTCTTTTAACAAACAAAATTGTTTTTGTTAGAATTCCAAACAAACAATCGGTTAAAATAGCGAATCAATCGGTTGTTTTGGTTTGACAGTAAGTCAACCATCCAAAACAGCTTTCAAACTTTTTCAAAAACACCTAAGTATAAACAATCGGTTGTTTCGACAATACAACTGGTTGTTTTTCACTTAGTTTGAAAAACACTTTAAACTTAAAAGATTTGAAAATACTTAAGCTTTAGATTCAACAAAGAGTGGATTACAAATATAATCTACCCCAGATCCTATTCTAAAGCACCTCAACAACATCAAGCATCACCAGCCTTCCATCAAACGCTTAGGATTTGGATTTTTCAAAGCTTGAACACACTTGGTTCAACAAAAAATACTTTATTTTGAAGTTGTAAACGGGATAATTCACATTATTAATCAGTATCAAACATTTGCAGTGAAGAATAAAACCCAAGAAGAGGCTTGGGATGAATTCAATAGCTTATTTCAAGGTATTTGGATGTATATATGATATTCATATTCGTTAATGTAAAAGAATAAAGCTTCATTATAGAAGTAAAATAAAATCAAAGGCAAATAGACACTACAAGAAAAATACAAATTAGATTCCAAAATTTTGCGTTGGCCCAAAAATAAAAATTATTATTGTCTGCTACGGCAAAGGTCTGCGAAGATGCACGTGGTTGCCTAGTGGTGTCATTGAAGGAGAGCAGTGGTATATGGTGGTGATTTGAGCTTCGTTGGCCGTTTGAAGCTTTGTCGTGCGAGATTCAAAATTAAAAGCAAGATTTGATGACGACGAGCACGACAACAGGGAGTGCAACAAAGACGAGTGTGAACGATGGCCGCGAGAGGCGAGCGCGAAGACAACTGCTATTGCAAGCAGTGACGATATCTTCAACAACACAATCTTGAACAAAAGTGACGCCGCTGACGAGGAGGAGAACAACAGACGCGTAGGAGACACAAGCAGTGGAGGTGTGAGCGACTGAGATGCACCGTAATTTGAGTGATTGAGGTTTCATAATTTGGGGCTTTTTTTAGGGTTCTATATTTCATTTTTTTTTTTAAACTGGCCCTCTGATCCATACTCCATAGTATTGGTCTTTTAAATTTGATTTTTTATTTAAATTAATTTATGTTCAAATTTAATTTTACTTTAGAAATTTACAAACTTTATTATTGAAATTAAAGTATAATTTTAATTTGCTGAGAAATTCATATGTGGAGATATAAATGTTATATTTCTAGAGAATTGAAAAATCAATTTTAGTTTGGAATGGAGATCCATTTACTGATGCATATTCATATTAGTTAGGTTTGGAGTATTATTTTACAGGTTTGGAAATGAACAATATATATTACTTAATATTCATATATATGGTCGGTTTTCTTAGGCTTAACCTACAATAATTGGATTGACAATCGTGACTTTGTCCGACGAAAATCAGATTTATTATATTATATTTTATATTATATTGTCGGTTTTGCGTAGACTTAGCCTACAATAATTGCATTAGCTAAACCTACGCAAAATAGCGCAGGGTTTCAATTGTGACGCAAGTGTGTTTGTGTCCATGAGTTTAGCTTCCATTAGCTATGGGATGCAAAGTTCACGAAATTTTTTATTTTACGTTGGTATTTTTCCTATTTTTTGTATTGATGTATATGTATATGAAGATGGTCAGAACTAGAGGAGGAGGTTCTTCTAAGGTTGACCATGTGTGATCAACTACATCAGTTAGAAGAAGACAATGTGGTGGTCCTACTAATATTGTGGAAAGTGAAGGTGAAGATAATGTTTAACATGAAGAATCACATGTGAAAGATGAAGGTTATCTTGGAGGGTCAAAGAATAACCCATTATTGATTATTATAAGGACCAAGTGGCAAGATAGTTATGGAATGGTGTGGTAAGTAATGATGTTGTTATATGATAGGGGAATTTAGTGTGTTATTTATTAGACTGCAAAATCTGAAATGATATTCATTATAAATTGGTTTCTCATGGGAGAAAAATGAATAAGTTGGAAGCACCTCATGAGCACATAGATGTTAAAGTAAAGTTGTCAGGCTTAGGTGGTCTTATCCACAAGCATAGTCTTCTCATCAACTATTAACCTTCTAGCATACAAATGGCCCATCAATGTCCTTGTCAAGTCATGATTATGAGACCTAACTTAATTTCACTATCCATCATTTACTAGCTTTTACTGATTTCCCTCGCAATCTAAAAGGATAGTCACATTTCTTAGTTCCACTACGAGTGACCTCTATAACATCATTTTTTTTCTCTTTAATCCATTGTGGTTGATCTAAAACATCTAGATTTTGGGATTTTGAAGGTTTCATAAACATAGTTTTCAAATTACGTTTAAGCTAAGTGAAATTTTTTGAACGTCTATTACCCAAAAATGGAGTTTTGAAAAAAAATTTGAGAAATTAAGAACATGTTCAACCCTCATTTAAAGAGTTTGAAAGAGGGGAACAAGATGAAATAAGTCAATTTGTTATACATTTTGCAGCGAGCGTCTGGTGTATGTACTTCTGCAGTATGTATTACAGTAAATGTCTAACCATATTGTGTTTTGCTTTCTAAGAGTTATTAGTTTTTAATGATCAATTTAGTAGACGATCTCATGATCTAAAAACCATTTTATTAGATGTTTCATAATAAATATTTATTTTCTATTGGATTATAACAAGAGAACACACACACATATATCACTACTAGAAAATCATTAAATAGAAACCAATTTTAGAGACCAAAAATAATTAGTTGCTATATTGACTAAATTAGATATTATTTTAGAAACTAAAATAATTATTGGTATCTAAATTAGTTTCTATTATTGATAAATAGTTTCTAAATTGGTATTTGATCAACTACCAAGGTTCTAGCTACCAATTATTTAGATTTTAAAGTTGGTAGCTAAAACCTTGGTAGCCAATATGATGTTGTTGTAGGAGGCAGTGGCTCTGATATAGTCGAGGATGGTGAATTTGGTAGGAATACAATGAGTTGAAGGGTGAGGTTTAATGAAGGGTGTTGGTGTAGGTGAAAGTACTGAGAGGGGCATTTTTCACAAAAAAACATGGGATTGTGAAGATTGTTGTGTTTGCCATTGTTTTGATGAAAGATGAATACGTAGAGCAAACATCCTATGACAAAAACAATGATGGCGTGGATGCATGACCAAAACAACTTTGATCTGATACATAGTTACATGAACCTGACAAAATTTCCTATAGTGAATTTATTTATATGTTTGGTGGAAAGAGAGAACCAGAGAAAGAAAGAATGGTGATTTAGAGTTTGAAGTAGTTTTTTTTTTTAAAGAGAGTGAGAGATATGAAAAATTTGTTCCAAAGAAGTTGTGATATGAATGATTCTCAATCTAATAAAAATTATCTAAAAAATCCTAAATATATAGAAATAAGGTGAATTTTTTATTTTGGTTAATTTTTAAATGTAATTTTTTCAAATAGAGTGAAACTAATTTTTAAATTTTGAAATGTTTTATTTTTACTTTCAAAAGTAAGAAAAAGACATAAATTTAGTTTTTTATAAAATTGCACTCGTTATATTTATTACAAAAATGATTTTAGTGTCGACAAAAATGAACACAAATAAATAAAAAACTTGATACAAAAGCATGATTAGTGTTTGTCTTGTGGCAGCTAGAAAGTCCACACTTCATGTCTAGAAGCTATTGAATTTGTGGATTTATGGAAGGGACGCTAGTAATGTCGACCTAACAAACGCAAATTGATAACCTTGACGTCACAAAAGCAAACACTTTAAATAAATAAAGCATTTTAATTAAAAGGTTTTTGTTGGTCTAACATATGTTATAAAACAAAATTGACAAAAAAAGTGGAATTTTGAATAAGTTAGGTTGACGCTAACTAGAAGAAAAGAAAATGGTAGTTTCAGTTAAACCATTCCTAGGGATGATGAAAAAAAAAATTAATTCAATTTAGAAACATTTTCAATCCGTTTTTAAATTTGAAATCTTCCTATATTAATACCCAACAACATTCCAAACTCAATGTCAATTCTAATTCAAAATTTAAATCTAACATTAATTTCAATTACAATTCCATATTCAAACCCAATACGATTTGTAATTTCAAATTCAATTATAACACCAACCAATCAATGTAGTTTATAATAATTAATTTTTTTTTAAAGAGGTGGTCATTAGCAATAGTGAAGTAAAATATACCATACACATGAGAAATTCAAAAAGTAAGTTTGCTTAAGAAAAATAAGCCAAAAGTTGAAATAAAGAAGATTTGATAACTCAAAGTAGGACCAAAAAATGTTTGAAAATTAAAAATAAAACAATTACATGATTAAGACAAAAAGAGTGTTCTAATTTGATATAATGATCACATACAATTGAGAGTATGTATGAAAAATAATAAAACCATTAAAATAAATACAACACTTAATACATAAAAAGAAATGTGAAATAACTAAACTTAGAATGTAGGTGAACTTCAAGTACAATGGTCATCAAAATCTTTAACATATTAGAGGTAAACCTGACTTGTACCTGTTAACTGTTAACGTGTCACCAAATTTTTGTTCCATCATCATAGCTAATTATTGTTGCATCAACTGTGTTATCCAACTGTGTAGGTGCTAAGTTAGCTATTTTAGTTGTTGCATCACTTTTTCATTTGCTTCTTAGATTTGTTGATTTGTTCTAAACCAAAATGATCACTGTAATTAGTGGTAAAAATGTTGAATTACCTTTTTGGTCTCTACATTTAGGGTCAATATTCAATTTAATATAGTGGTTTTTAGAAAAAACAATTTGGTCCCAAGATTTTTTAAAAAGGTTCAACTTGCTCATTTCCGTTAATTTTCCACCAACGACGTTAACAGTTGATGATGTGGCACACACAATTGTATTGGTCTGCATAGGTGGCGCATCTACAGTCTTGGGTCTCCATCTTTTCTACCTTTTGTCCCCTTCCCTCTCCTCACCTCACCTCCTTCACCCAACTTCTTCTGCACGATCCACCTCACCTCGCATTCTTCACCCAACTTCTTTTGTACGACCCTCTCTCTTTCTCTTTGTAACACAAGCTTCAATTTTTTTTGTTTCTGTTCTCTCTACTCAACCTTTTTCTATTTCTATTTGGTGTGGTGTGTGTACATGGTGTGTTCTTGGACTCTTCAGAATCTTCATGAGCTTGCTTCTTGGATGTGTCAAACAAACTAAGTTGGTTCTTCACAACCTATAAATCCTCTTTGAGTTGAGAAATCTGAGATTCTAATTCAGATATTTTGCTAGCACGCTTCCTCTAAAACATTAGGAGATTATAATTCTGAGAGAAATCTCTAGCTGTTGGATATTTGTTACAAGGAATTGTATAAAACAACAAGGATTACAAAAACCCACACACAACAAAATAAGAAAACAATATATGCCCAGAAGTAGCCTAATCTTTCACAAAGAATGAATATACAATGCCATCAAATATAGTATATAGAACTAATGATAATTTATTACATGGCATTGAAATAGCTTATTCTACCAACTCTCTCAATTTATTTGAATGCACCAGATGCTCAAGAACAAAATCCTCAGAAAGGCGACTTTAATATCTATGAAACACATAACGTACATTTGTATAAGAATTAAGTGTCCACACTATTAGACGCCCCATATTATGTTCTCATTAGCTCTATACGTATATTGTTCAATAATATCAATAAAAGTAAGAGGTAATATTAAAGCCAACAACTAATTAGACAACCGTTAACACCACCTTTTCAAAAAGCAAGCCTTTTAAAAATATAAACATAATCATAACAACATACCAATTTCGAAAAAAAACAAAAACTCTTTTAGTAAGCATAAAACTTAATTTTTAGTTAAAGATAAATAAAAAAAAAAAGTAAAAATAGATTTTTCGTGCTTGTTACCTTCTCACAAAAGCACTTTCTAATAAAAAAAATTAAATTGCTTTTGTTACAAAAAAAAAAATGTCACCTACCTTTAGAGTTGGACTTTTGGGTGATATGTGTTCAGTGACATAGAGTACAATGAATTCTCCTAAATCCAAACCATTTAAACAAACAAGCATACTTGTTGAGTGTCATAGTCGTGTAGAAGAAGTTGGGTGAGGAAGGCAAGGAAAGGTGGGTTGTGCAAAAGAAGTTAGGTGAAGGAGGTGAGGTGAGGTGAGAGAAGGGAACAAAAGGTAGAAAAAGGTGGAGACCCAAGACTCTAGATGCGCCACGTGTGCAGACCAATATGACTGTGTATGTCACATCATCAACAGTTAACGCTCTTGGTGGAAACTTAACGGAAGGGACCGAATTAAACCTTTTTAAAAAACCTTGGGACAAAATTGATTTTTTTAAAACCACTATATTAAATTGAATATTAACCCCAAATGTAGAGACCAAAAAGATAATTATAACTTATTTTAATCATTTCCATTGTTTTTTACAACTACTTTCAATTGTCTCTTCACTCTGATCATGGTGTCAAATGACACTTTTTTTTCTTAATCTTATAGTTGGTTTTATCTTTAATTTTCAAACTTGAGTCTTACTTGGAGTTATCAAACATTCTTCATTCATATTTTTGATCTATTTTTCTTAGACAATCTTACTTTTTGAATTGTTAATGGCATGTTTATAGTGCATTTTATTTCACTATTGCTTGATTACCACATCTTTAAAATGTTTTGTTTAAAACTAAAATTATAAACTAAAAAATTGATTTGTTGGTGTTATAGTTGAATCTGGAATTACAATTCATATTAGATTTGGATATGGAATTGTAATTGAAATTTATTTTTGATTTGGATTTTGAATTAGATTTGACATTGAGTTTGTAATGATAATGAGTTTTGAACTATAATTGATATAGGCATGCTTCAAATTTAAAAGCGGATTGAAAATTATTTAAACTAAACTAATGTTTTCATTACCTTTAGTGTCGACTTAACTGACGCTATCAATTTTTTTCTACTAGTTAGCATTGGCTTGAACCACTCAAAATCCACATTTTTTTTTTGTTAATTTTGTATAGTTTTGACTAAATCGACACAAACCTTTTAATTAAAATGTTTTATTTACTTAAAGTGAATGCCTTTACAACACCTTGTTAATTTTTATTTTTATTTTATATTTAGTTTATTTAGCGTTGGTCTAACCAACATTATCATTATATTATTAAATATTGGTAATCTAAGTTGCGTTCGTTACGTCGAAACTACTAACATCCCTCCATAGACCAACGCAAGATTCAATAACTTTCACACATGGAACATGAGCTTTTTAGCCGATGCAAGGTGACACTATCATGCTTTAGTGTCAATTTTTTTTTATTTGTGTGCACTTTTTGTCGACTCTACAACCATTTATTCTTGTAGTGAGTATAATGAACACACATTTTTAAAAACTAAATTTATGTTTTTTTTCTTAGTTTGAAATATAAAGCATTTCAAAATTTAAAATTATTTTAGCTCTATTTAAAAATGAACCAAAAAAAATAAAATCACTTGATTTTTACATATTTTAGAATTTTTTTATAATTTTTATTAGAATGAAAACCATTGATATCACAACTTCTTTGGAACAAATTTCTCACATCTCTCGCTCTCTTCAGAAACTTCTTCAAACTCTAAAACACCATTCTCTCTCTTATTTTATATTACCCAAACATATAAAGAAATTCACTTTGGCAAATTTTGTCATGTTCCTACAAAAATGTATCACATCAAAGTTTTTATGGTCATTCATCCTCACCATCATTCTTTTTGTTGTGGGAATTTTCTTCTTGGAATTGGTGTCTCACAAAAACAATGACAAACACGATACTTTTCACAATCCAAATATGTTTTTTGTGAAAAATGCAACTCTCACTTCTTTCACCTACACCAACACCACCAACACCCTCCATTACAACCTCACCCTGCAACTCAGTATACCTAGCAAATTCACCACCCTCGACTACATCAACGCCGTCGCCTCCTACAACAACATCACATTTGCCTCTCAACCCGATGAAACCCTAATTGAGGGTTTCACCGGATTGAGCATACATTTCAATGGTGAACGCGTTCTTGCACTCTCTGCAAATCAACATTCAGAGTTGGACAGTGACAACATGTCGGGAATTTACAACATCAGTGTCAAGTTTTGGCCATCGAAGAAGATTAGCACTCCTACAAAGGTTCTTTGTGACTTACAAATTCCCATGAATGATAGTATTTTGTGTGATTGGATAAAAGATTAAAGAATTTACTTTTTTTTTGTATATTGGGTGTTACTTGATCCAAGAATTCAAAAAGAGAAATCACAAAGAAGGTGAATTTTAACTTTTGATGAAAAAATTTGTTTTGATTCATTTTTATGTTGTAGTATTTGTTTTTTCTTTTATATTTATTTTAGGGTTTGAGAATTCTTGTTGAGATCTTATGCATGTAAATTACTCTTGGATGGAAAGAAAATGTAGAATTTTAAATAATTTCCATAAAAAAAATTATAAATCACGTTAATCTCTTTTTCATGAGTTATGGCTGCAAAATGTTAATTAACAATTTAACACATACCAACTGTAATTAACTTCACAGATCTGTTTTTCCTCAAAATAATGGTTGGTTTTTCACTGGGTCACTATTTTATAGGCTGATTTTTAGATTAACCAATTTTAGGGTTGAATTGAACTAGATGACACTGAATTTCCAATTGAATCTCAAGTAAAAACATAATTAAAATAAATTAATCAACTTAAAATTATTAGTTCTCTTATGTTAGAGATTAATAATAAGAAAAAATATTACAAAAGAAGAATTTAAATCACTTTCCTAATTTATTATAAGATCTAAACAAAGCTTCACTTCACTTACTCCAAAGATAAAAAAAATAGGAAAGTGAATTAAATACCTCTTTTCTTGTTTTCAAAATTTTCCAATTTCTTAGGCTGATTATTAATTGGAACGATGTTTTTTATTATGCAAAAATCATAACCTATTTAGGAAATATTTCTAAACATTTTCATATTTATTCTTTTTTTTTTCTCATAAAAAATATTGCCATATTTTCCTTAACGCTCTATTCAACAACAGCCAACAAATAAAAACTTATTCAAAACTAATTTTGATTCACTAGATAATCTCTTACACTCCATAACAAATGAGAAGAGAAAGAGAAAAGAACAAAAAAAAGAAGAATGTTATAATATGCATTGATTTCTATATAATTTTTTAGTTTTGAGAACGATTTTTTTTATCTGGTATATTTCTTTTCTTTTTACATTAAAATTTTGCGAAAATTACTATTTCCTTTTTAAATTAGAATTAACCTTAGTCATAATTTTTTGTAAATATATATATATATATATATATATATATATATATTTCTCTTAAAAATTATTCCATTAAAAAAGTATTGTTTTAAATACTATATGATGCATCATCTCTAAATAAAAGTATATTATAACATTTATATTTATGTCTTTTTTAAATACCTCCTCACCTAAGCCAATACTATCTTAATAAAAATATTAGAATATATATATATATATATATATATATATATTAATCAAATTATTTATATTATAAGGATTACCATTATCAATACTTTTATTGGTATTTACTTGAATTGGTTGCTTGCATTATTTTTTTAGGAATTACTTACTTTTTTTTCAATTTTCATAGTTTATTTGTATATTTATATATTGTGAAATTGATAAGATGATTCTTTTAAAAAGTTACAAGTTAATAGATGATTATATAAAGAAAGAAAATCTATTATCTTTAAGATTTTGAGTTAAAGGTGTAAATTAATTCATCAGTTACCAAAACCAATAACTGGATCTGATGTTCTCATTGGTCTTACCAGGAGAAATCACCAAAAAAATTAACATTAATATCATAAACAAATTGATATAAAAAATTGCCACATCACCTTAAAAAAAGCTTAAGACAATAAATTTTGAATAGAAAGTGGGTCCTAATTTTTTATATCGTGATTTATCTATTGATTTAACAAGATCGTTTATTAAATATTGTCAAATTATGTGATAAATATTAATAATTATAAATTTCTCTAAATTATAACAAAAAATCGATTACAAAATCTAAAGCAAAGTTCATCACACAACATCCTCGTAAACTCTGTCTTTCAAGGAAAAAAAAGTATTTTCAAAGAGAATTTATTTGGTATCTTAATATTCTCAAACAAGAGCAAAAACGGTTTTATTCTACTATATATACTTCTAAGATTTATTAATTTTTGAAATATAAACGGTGTTCTACTACTTCTAAATATTTGAGGGTTATCTAATGGTGCTAGCATTTCGGATACAGTTTCTCAGTTTTCGACAAGTTGTGATTGAAATATTCCCTTGCCTTTACAGCAGATGCCTCATTTTTTTAATCATATCATGGTTAGGAAGAAAGATGATATTCCTAATTGGATTTTGAATGACTATGGTCATTTCACTCTTAAATCGGTTATGACTTTTTTTCTCAGAACCAGAAGTTCCCTGGGGGTAATTAATTCATTTGGTCTTCATCTATTCTGCCTTCCAAAACTCTAATACTCTGGAAAGTTTTTCATGGACGGCTTCCTACAGATCAGCATACTCAGAATAAAGATTTGCATTTATGTTCTATGTGTACGCTTTGTGAAAAACACGAGGAATCTAATTCAGCATTTATTTTTTGAATGTTCTACTACTTTGCATATTTGGAGTTGAGTTCGACAGATTTTTCTTACTTCTCATTTCTCTTATAAGGATGATCTTCTTTCTTTTATTAAGAGTGATGGTAATCCTTTGGTTAAATTTATTAAACTTGTTGTGATAACTTTTTCTATTTGGGTGATATGGCGTATGAGGAATTATGTTAGATTTCAGGATAAGAATGGTGTTTCTAGGGCTATTTCAATAATTAAAAATTTAACTTGTCAAGTAAAGAAATTCGTCTAAAGCTTCAATGAAGAATGATATGTTGGATTTCACCGTGATTAAGTTTTTTGGTATTAATACTCGTACTGGTAAAGTTCTTCGTCCTCTTCTTGTTAGATTGGAGTTCCCTTCACCATACTGGGTTAAAATTAACACTGATGAGGCTGTTAGGGGATATTCTGGTCTTGTTACTTGTGGAGGTATTTTTCGTGGGAGTATAGGTGAGTTTATGGGGAGGAAACATCAAAAGAAAATATTTAAAAGATTTGATTAGTAAGGAACCGGTAGACATTGTTTGGTTACAAGAGACTAAATGCTTTGTGTTAAGTAAGGAGATTTGTTATCTTTTTTGGGTTCTAATGAAATAGATTGGGTTGAAAATGGCGTTAACTATAATGTAGGTGAGATTATTACAATGTGGAGAAATAATTGTTTTCATATGTCTAGTTTTTTCAATGGAAGAAATTTTTCTATTATTGAAGGGTTATGGAAGGTTGGGATTGGGGTACAAGTCACAATTGTGAATGTTTATTGTTCCGGCTCGTTGAAGGAAAAGAAGTTGATTTGGGAGGAGATTAGTGAGTATAGGAAGAATCAAGTTTCTAAGGCCTAGTGCGTTATTGGGGATTTTAATTCTATCAGAAGACAAGAGGAGAGGAAGAGTTTGATCTCAGTGTTCGATTACAGCATAAAAATAAATGGGTTTAATGCCTTCATAGAAAAATCTGAATTGGTAGATCCCGTTGGTTGGCAAAATGTTTACTTGGTATAAACCGAATGGGTTAGTGAAAAGTAGGATTAATAGGGTCCTTGTGTCAAAGGAATTACTTGAAGTTTGGTCGCACAGTAATCTTTCGAGAACCTATGAAGAATTCAATGGTGAAAGAACTTGGGGATCAACTGCTTTTTAATCATTCTTTTAATCTCTTTTACATTTTCTACACAATTATCTCAAACCTCTTTTATCTTTATTGTCATTGCTAACTTTTATTGCTTGCAGATAGATTCTAAACACCGATATACTGATTTTACTATTGGATTTGTTGGGAGACAATTTGAGGTCATTTGATCACTTCTATGCTATCATCTCTTTAGCGTTAGAATAGTCTACGCTAGAATAATTTTAATTTGGCAGCAAAACGACAACTATTAGGAATCATGGTGGTAGAAGGAACTTAGAAGTGTAACAAGTAGAGAAGAATATGGAAATTGGTTTGAGAATAATATTAAGTGGAAATTTGGAAGAGAGAATGAAATCAAATTCTGACATGACAAATGAGTTGGAGAGAAACTATTAATAGAAACATGTCCAAGACTATATGCCAACCACATGAACAAACTGTAAGAAATTATGTAAATTAATTTCTATAAAGTGACTCACATGACTTAGAGTTTGGACTTTGGGCCAGAATATGATTTAATAATAATAATAATAATAGAATTAAAAGTTTCATTGGTTAACGTGAGAAATATATATCTGATGATATACCTAATGAAAACCTACATCTGATGGAGATTGGGAATTAAAGGCTATAGGGTTCTGTCTCTGCAAATAATAGTTGTCTCACGGTTAGACATCACGAAAGTGTGTGACAAGAATGGAATTGCTAAAAGATAGATTGAGACAAAGGAGATAAAGTAATTGCTCAAGTAGGATCACTCATGGATCAAGGTAAGTGCCTATTCCTTCTTGATTGTATGGATATATGTGAGAATCATGATATGATAAGATTTGTATGTGAACATTATTGTATGAGTTCATAATCATGTTTAATCATGCCTTCATTTACACAAACATGCCACTGTAGGCACACATGTTCAAAAATTGATGAAAAATCAAAGTCCAACACTTTGCTTGAAGAATCATTTTAAGTAGAATGGCAACAAAGGATAAGTTAGATGATAAAGGAGTTACCATAGAAAATAGTTTGTGCACAAGGTGTGGTAAAAAAGATGAATATGTTAGTCATTTGTTTTTCACTTGTGTTTGTGTGATATAACATTGAGTGTATAGAATATGTGTAACAAATAGGTTGGGATGAGCAATGTTCAACATTTTCATGGCCGTATGAAAGCTTTTATCAATTTCATATCATGGTCATGCGTAAGAAAGAAAAAAATTGGGTTATTCAGAATCAAAAGAACAACATTATTTTCAGAAATGGAGTAGCATATGATGCAAAGGTTTTTACTCTAGCTAACTTAAAAACTTGAAGCTGATAACTAGCAAATTCTTAAATGCTTGCTTCACATACTTAGAGTGGTGTATAAAATATAAAAATTACACTGTTATTTTACAGCAGTTATTTTTTTATTGTTTTAATCTGTAAAGGCTATAGTCCCACCATATATTTAATATCTATAGACATTTTAAAAAAATAATTATCAAATAGATTCTCTATAAAAATATTAAAAAAAACAATTGTTGTTTTAAAAATTAAAATATGTATTTGAAATTATTATTGTAAAAAAACTATGATATCAAACAACTACACTATAACCGACTATATATTTAATATTTATATTTATAAATATTAAATTTTTAATTATAAGGTCTGAAACTCATTCCCATCATTATTACATATATAATTTAGCTTAATTATTTTTATAGAAATTTATTGTGAACACAGAATTTTATTATGCATATTACTTTTTTCTGTTGAGTGTAACAGATAATTCAGAACAAAACTTATTTTTCACCTTTTTCATTAGTTTATTAACAAAATATATATATATATATATATTACTGCAAAAAATTATTAAATAAAAACTAATTTTAGAAATTAAAATATTTTGTTACTATTTGATTAAATTAGAAACTATTTTATAACTTAAAAAAATTATTGAAATATAAGATAGTTTTTATTATTAATAAAAAAAATATAAAATAACTTTTAAATAAGTATCTAACTATTACCTATTAAGATCTTAACTACATAGTACTTTATCTTTTAAAATTAGTTTGTATTAGTCTTTTAGAAACTAATTTAGAGGGTAAAATATTAATAACTAATTTAAATATCAATTTATAAACTATTTTATAATTTTTATTTAAATATTAATATTTTTTAATCTATAAAATAGTATATAATTTAGTTAATATAATAACTAATTTTTTTATCTTTAAATTTGATTGTTATATAATGATTTTTTTTAATATATATATATATATATATATATATTAATTAAAGAGGCTTTGGTATAGAAGTTTTCATTCAATACAAAAAATCTTAATTAGCATTCAATAAGAAACCTTAATCATACTGAAACCTTTCCTTTCATACCTTAATTACTTTCCAAAACCTGAGAATCATTTATGAAAGATAAATGCAGTAACAGATATTGTGTAAAAAAAAACAAGAGAATGATTCATTTACATTAATTGCATGCTAATTTACATCAAAAAAATCCCAAAACTTCCAAATAAGAACCTTCAAATCCATGAAACCAACCTAGGAAATAAAAATTACAATATGAAAAAGAACCAAAATGAAGTGTTGCAGTGACCACTTTTCTGCAATTGTTCTTAATCATCTGTGGTCCAACCACATGGAACCCTAGATTGATGAGGAACTTGTATATCACATAGAACCACCGTCTTTGCAGGCCCGATCCTCTTTTCAGGCTTGATCATCTTCGATGGCCATATTCGAACAGTGACGTTGTAAAGCCCTGCGATGTGGTTCTTGTCTAACCTAGAAATCTCATCATCAGTGAAATGCACCACATTCTCGCCATTGAAGTGCATTCTCAACCCGCTGAAACCTTGCACCAAAGCTTCGTCAGGTTTGGAAGCGAATCTTCTATCTAGGTACGATGCGGTGGCGTTGACGTAATCAAGGGAGACGTGGTTGTAGGGGACTCTTACAAAGAGAAGGAGGTCGTAGGTGAAGGTGGTGGTGGTGGTGTTGTAGGTGAAGCTGAGCACGGTGGAGTTGCAGACGGAGAAGTTGTAATCATCGTCTGATTCTTTATTGTGTTGAGACATGTGTTTGATAAGGAAACAAAATAAGACAAAAGAAATCATTGTGAGGATAAATCCCCACAGGTACTTTGATAGGATACACTGTAATGTCATGGTTGAACATCCCATGGTGAAAGGAGAAGAAGAAGAAGAAGAAGAAGGAGTGAAAGGTTTGTGGAAGAAGGAGAAATTAAAATGTTTGGATTAGGGTTTGGTGTAAGATTTAGAAAGGGTGAAATTAGGGTTTAGAAAGGTATTGTTGATGAGAAGTTTATAGAGATTGTAAATTTAAAAAGAAGATTGAAAAAAGATGATATAGAAAAAATAAAAATAAACATAAGATATTTAAATTTAGAATAGATAAAACATTCATATCAGAAAAGGGATTTTTTTTTCTTTATTAAATGTTGTTTTTAGATCAAATTAAATTTATTTTTATATTTGTTACAAAATGTATACTTTATTCTCGTTGGTTATTACGAGGATAAATAAAAAATTGAGGAATTATTGTTATTGTTATAGTATTTATATTTATATTTATTAAAAAATAGTACAAAGAGAAATGTATTATATTTATTAAAATAAAAGAGGTTATTTTATTGATATGTGAGATTTGGTGTGGGAAGAGGTGAGAATATGCTCTCTTTATTTATTTCTTTTTGTCTATTATTGTCTTAAAATAAAGAATTAAGAGAAGAGTTGAGTGAATTAGTTTGCATATAAAAATTGTACATTAATATTAATTTAAAAAATTAAAAAAAAAATTATTTTTTAAGTAATTCTTATAAGTTGATAAAATATTCCATGATATTAATAAAATTAGATATATTAAATAAAGGAAGAATTAGAAAAAAAAGTGTAAAAAAAAGTTATAAAGAATAATCTTCTATATATTAAATATAGAGAGGGCATAAATTACGTCTTATAAATAATAGATTTAATTTTTTTATATTTAATATATCTTTTCATTTAATTGATAATTTAACAATGAGAATAAAAAATAATGATTAAAACTGAAAATTAATACAACCTAAACCGCTTTATATATTGATTTGGACCAATGAGATTTTAATTTAAGTTAAACAAATATAATAGTAAATTAATAAAAACTAAAATAATTGGACCAGATTATTATCTTTTCTTTAAAATAGATCTAACTAACCCTATTAATTAGGGTGATTATCCTATCAACATATATATTTACCTGCAATTTGTAATTATAGTAATACGTTAGATATTCATATCATGTTATTTTTTTTAATTTATATCTTATCTTAATAATATAAAGCTAACAAATTTCCAAAATGTAAATCAATTTTCTCATCTGAAAGTTTAAATTCTTTTTCACTTATATCTTATAATTAAACTCAGTTGTATTCTTATACTTTTGTTGCAAATCATTTGCGTTAAATTACAAATATAATTAATCAAAAAAATTAAGATAGAACTATTAGCTTAATATTTATTTATAAAAACATCTACCTATGAAATAAAATAATCCTCATAGTCATGAGACAAAATGATCCTCATAAAAATTAAATTAATTACTTCATTAAAAAAAATACCAAATTGAAAAAAAAAATCATATTTATTAATTCTTTGTCTAAAATAATTCTATCACAAGCTCAAAATTTATTAAAGATTGGGAAAGAACAAATATATACAGTGACGTGATTATTTTTTTGTAAATTTCCATGAAACAAGATTTCAATTTGTGAAATTTTAGAAAAGGAATGTAGATAGTTTTTTTGTTATTCTATATATTCATACAATTTATATTATTACTTTAGTATAATAGACAAATGTGTGTCCACTTCTTTTAAAAATAATAAAATAATATTTGCAATTGAAAAACTAATTATTATAATAATTATAAAAATTATAAATGGTTATTATAATCTATATTAAAATTATACAAAATATATATAAATAAAAAATGGTTATAAAATGATTTTTTATTAGCGTTTACAGTTATAAACACTTATAATTAATCTTTGATAAATCTTTCGTAGTGAAGCTTTTATTTCATCAATAAAATTGAATTTGAATGTATTTTATAAAGATAAAAGAAAAATAAAAAAATAATTCACATTATTAATTATTATTGATTGATATTATTGGTATTTAGTTGAATTATTTTTGGACTTGCTTGCAGACTTATTTCTTCTTTCTTTAAGGAATCCTGATGTCGTAGTTTCATTATTTGGGCTTGTCCTAAGGCCCATTTAGTATTATTTGTTTGATCCATTTAAGGCTAAAAGGAAACGTAACACGCAAATTCTTACAAATGAAGGTAGTTTCATTTTCTAGTCATATTATAGTGAAAAAGCACTAATTAAAAAATTTCTTAAAAAGTTGGAATATTTTGCAAACAGGAAAAGATTAATTTAAATCACTTTCCTATTTTTTTTTATGTTTAGAGTAAGTGAAGCTTTCTATTTTAATAAATTAGGAAAGTGATTTAAATTGTAATAATTTTTCTTACTATTAATCACTAATAATTTTAAGTGGAGTAATTTTTTTTAATTTTTTTTTACATGATATTCAATTGGAAATTTAGTGTCACTTACTCCAATTCAACCCTATTTGGCTAATATAAAAATCAGCATCTAGTCAAAAACCAACATTTATTTTGAAATAAAACATGATCTCTGTAGCTAATTACAATTTGGAATGTCTTTAACTGTTAATTAACATTTGAACTGAACTCGTGAAAAAGAGATACGAACTTTTAGTAACGTGATTTCTATTTTGTTTATGAAAAAGATTTAAATCCTATATTTTGTTTATATGTCAACAGTAATTTTTTATAAGATCTCAACCTAAGTGAAAAATCTCAAATTCAAAAACTAATATAAAAATAATATAGAAAAAAAAAAATATGTAATGACTTGTAAAAGAGTTTTATAGTTCAAGTGGTATAGTTAGAATGACATCTTAGTATTTTATTATTAGAATAAAGCGTATATAAATAGGAATATTCAGGTCTCATTTTAAAATAATCATTATCTCTTTAGAAAAGTTTTTCATTTCTTCTTCATTCTCTCTCTAGATTTTTAACCTCATCATTCATCAGACTAACAATCGGAGGTCACTTAGACTCCTAACAGTGAGTAGATTAAAATTGTCTTATCAGAATTTTGTTAGACTAAGTTCAATTATGCTCTTTTTTTCTTTGAGTCGATTTTCAATTTTCTTGCTGAAATAGATAGATGTTCTTTTCATGTGGTATATGAGACTCCAGGAATAGTCTATATTAGTTTTGAGTCTGAATGATATGTTTGAATCATTGATCAAGACTTTTTTATGCAGGTTAGGTTATCCCTGATTTTTTAAGAGCTGAAGCTCTTTGTGAATATGTCTACCTCTAATCAAGTACGGATGTTAGTGTCATCTTTCACTGGAACTTTAGGTTTGACAATCTGGATGTGAAGGTGACATGGTCACAAGTTCCAAAATTTTATTGCATGGTTTGATTTATTGATTCAACATACATGTTAATTGATGAAAAGGATTTGAAGTTTAAACAATTGGATAAGTGGTTAATGACTTGAATTGATTTTTATGTGTATTTTGAAGTTAAGTATTTGTTTTTACCTGTTGAATTATGATTTTAAATGAGTTATACTTGCTTTCAACCTTAAATCCGCTCAACACAATTTCCCCTATGCTAAGCGGATTTGAGTTGTAGTGTTTAGGGTGCTCTCGACCTCAAAATTTACTCAACACAATTTTCCTGCGTTAAGTATATTTGAGCTGCAATTTTTATAGTGTTCTCTGTTCTCAAATGCACTTAGTGCCAACATTTTGTGCTTAGCACCAACACCCTACAATCAACACTAATATCCAGCACTTAGCGCAGGCACCCTGAACTCAAACCCAATTTTCTGGGCTCGAGTCATTTTCACAACATTTGTTATTTTCGATCAGCTACCTATTTTTTTCATTTTTATAAGCCGTGAAATTGAATTAAATCTTATGAAAATTTATCATTTTGTAAATTGTAAGTGATTATAATTTTCTAAAGGCTAATAGTTTTAATTTATTCAACTTAAGTATTTTAAAACAAGTAAATCTAACATTTATCAAAATGTAAAGCAAATACTCGTTATATATTCAATTGATTTGTGAAATTTTAAATGTTATATGATTACTGTTGATATTTTCTAATAGTTTTAAAAGTATAAATTTATGTATGATTGAATAGTATGTTGATGAGTGAGAGGAAATATGAATCACGTGGAATGTGATCGAGACATAGTATTTTCAGGAAAGGAAATATCATATTGAGATTGGTTAAGATGTGCATTGATTAGGGATTTGTCTAGAAAGAAATATCTTGACTCTACTAGTAAATTAGAATCATGTATATGGAGACTATTAAGTGGTGTGGTGAGAGTTGAATAAGATTCATACGATTGAGTATGAGGTTTGAAAGATAACTAGTTTGACATGTCATATGGATTAATCTTGTCATATGAGATGATTTGATATTGATATTCTTATGTGCATAGTTGTGTGGATTTCATTATGGACTAGTATAACAAACGCATATCTCTGAATCTAAATCAATATAGGAGTCTTTTGAAAGTAGAGTAAAATATTTATGTATGTTAGTTAGTTAATTTCTAACATGAGAAATATTGGTTGAGTTAATTATAGATACATGATTATTTATTTAAATTGATATGAAAAGTGATGAATTATATGTTTCTAGTTGTCCTTAATATGAAAAGTGATGAATTATAAGAATTAATTAGGAAATTTTTATATGTTTTTTTTATATTTTTATATTACACCTTAAAATTAATATTAATTGACTTAAGAAATATTTTATTAGAAAAACTTGATTTTGGTATTAGAGCTTTTTAATATAGTATTCATCCATCTTAGTTATATTGAACTGATCAATTATTTGGAATGGATTTATGAATATAACACACACAAAAAAACTAATACTAAAAAGTGATGTTTTTTAATTGTTTGCCACATTTTTTATTTGGATAAAATGAGACAAAAGATAGCACAGTAGTTTTAGTCCATTTATAAAATAAAAAAAATTGTAAAAAAAAATCAATGTGCAACTATATTTTGTAGGGCCCTTATAAATAAGCTTGTTTCTTGGGCATGATCCCTATATATCGGACCTGAGATTTACCTACAATTAAGTTTTTCAATAATTGTTAATAAATAAATATTATGCAAAAATAAAATAGTGACAAAAAAGTATTATATATATATATATATATTATAAGTAGGTTAATTAATTATTTGGTGTATGTAGATGATTAAATTTTATGGTATTCCCTTTATACTTAAAATTATCTATTTTAATTATTATAAGTAATATTTTAAATATTTTTTAATCACTATGAATTTAGATAGTAGTATGTAAAGATATTAAAAATAATATATATATATAAAGACTAAAAATATTAAAATGACATGTATACAAATTAAAATGAATTGAATTTTAAGTATATAAATAAAGATAAAATTTGCTATATAGACTAAATGAGTAATTAAAATTAATATATATATATATATATATATATTAAACAACTTCAAAAAAATATTACTTTATATGCATACCTAATGTTTTTTCTATATTTTTTTTTTCATAAAAAAACCCTACAAAAGAATCATCTTAATTTACATTTTCCTTGGCTCTTTCTTGCTTTTCCCATCCCTTTCTTTCCCCAAACCTAACATACCAAATTACTTATTTTTGCTTAAAGAACAAATTATATATTCCTTCTATTTCAAAACGACTTATGTTTTAATATTTTAAAAAAACACATGGATTAATTTTTATCAAAATATTAAAACTTTTACCATGAAATTTACTTCAAATAAATTACACTAGTTCAATACTTGTTTTCTTAATATTGTAGCCACCAACCTCTAGACCCCGTTGGAAAAAAAAATATTTTAATGATAAAAAAACGAGTAAATAACAAATTTCATCCTTTAAAAAATGAAAAATCTAATTTAATCCTTGAATGTATAAAAAGCTTAAAATTGGTACTTAATATTGTAGTTTAATAATAAAAATTGTTTTACAAATAGTAGTTGAATAAAAGTTAAGAAAAATTGTAGAGATTTAAGAGTAAATAAAAGGGTTTAGGTTAAATATTGATGGGAATTTGCAAGGATTGTGTTGTGTAGGTTGGGATGTGAAGAAGAGAGAGCGCACGTGCAACGGGCAGCAGGGTAGTGGCTGACCGTGATGTACGGGCAACTGTTGTGGGTCTGCACGACAAGGACAGGTGAATAGAAGCGCCAGCAAGACCATGAGTCAGGTGGGCCCCACTTCGATGGTCCTTGTCGCCTTCTCTTTCTCTGTGGGTCCCTTGCCCCGTCAGCTCCATGTTTGCTTTTCTTAACCTTTTTCCTCTTCTCTTTATCTTATTTTCTTTTTTTTTCTCATCATTATTATCATTATTATTCTAAATTAATGAGAAAGACAACATTTTTCTTGTATCTTCTTCTCATGGATACATTTTGCATTATTTGGATGATAATAATGAACTTTTCAAATCGTATTTTTAGCATATTTTAATAGTAATTTTATAAGTTTTTTAAAAATTTTATTGTGTTATATTTATATTTATGTATATATCATACATTATTGAGATTCCATCGATTAATAATCGATGGAGTATCTTCGAATCACAAAATTGACATAATTTTTATACATTTAATAAATGTCCCTTGACATAGGATAATTAATGTAATTGCAATACGAAATGTTATCTAATTTTGAGATTAACTCGATAACATGTCCTAAATTAGGTTTAGATGTCCATCACGATTCTATAAATATACACAACCATTAAGGTAAAAATATGCATTAAAGAATATTTTTTATTCCCATATATTTCATACTGAATTTTAACTTAGACATCAAAGTACCTTTTATAAGTATCACACCCTCACCAACAAAAAACCAAAGATGTTATGACATTACTTAGCATCGACGAGATCGATAAAACAGTGAAACTTTCCCGGCTTTTATAACAACAATACCTAATAAATATAAGGATTTCTCTTAAAATTAGAAAAAATTTAATACCTATAATTTTTTAAGTTTTTTTTTACAATTTTGACTCTAATATAAATTTTATTAAAATTCAAATTTGAATTAATATTTTATTTAATTATTAATAAAAATATATATTTTTAAGATAAAAAGTATCATTCTATTTTTATGATTCATGGTGTTACTTAAAATTACGAAACATAAATTTTATGTTATCGAGATTCTCCATCTTACAATATTTAAATGTTGAACTTACATTCTATGTATGAGATCTCTAATTAAAGAGTCTTATAATACCTAGACTTACAACGATCTCTAATCAAAATGTTCTTTAATACTATAAATAACACTTTTCTAAAGTACAATTTATTTTTATCAGGGTATCAATACTCTTAGCAATTAATAAGTACTTAAATGCAGGTTCCACTAATTTACATCTTTAAAGTTTTATGATTTAATAACCACAAAATCATGCAATTTATATTTTAAAACAAAAATGTTGTATTATTTGAAAGTGAAGTTATTTTTTTTGGTGGAAAATTGACGAATCCCCACTATAAAATTTCTCTTACACTATTTTATGATTATTCTAGAATTGTGGGAAGTGACGTGCTGTGTAAAGAAACAGCCATAAGTGGCAGATGGGGCCATGCACAGCATAGATATCATGAGTTTGTTTGATTTTGATGCAATGGGAGTGACACAATTACCTTTATGCCCTTTTTCTTACATGATTTTCATAACTTTTTCAAAAGCAAAAATGTGTCATTGCATTATGAAATCAAATTCCATGCACATTTTCAAAAGCTCACAAACTTTATTGCTTTTCATTTTCAAATTGAATGTAAATCCCTCAGTCACAAATTCCAACATTCACAGAGAGTCTTGGCAAACATTAGTTAATAAGACCTAATTATTAGTTAATTCATTGGTTATTTTGTACATACAAACGGAGACTGATACGATACGAACACGGATATGAAAATACGTAAAATTTTTAAAATGTAGGACACTATATTATATAATTATGAATTATATAAATTGATAATAAAGATTTATATGCATAAGTATGTTTCAAATTATTTTTTAGAAAAAAAGATGTTTTTCATGATTGGTCACAAGGATTTGTTTCTTATTTTTATAATTATAATAACAATTTATACAATAAAATTTGAATTTTGAAAAAATTAATGTATTTCTTCTTTTTAAAATTGTGTTAGAACCGTACTAGAATTGTCAGAAATTCAATAAATACTTTTTGAATTAGACACTTCACGGATACGTGTCCTATAGATGTCATACTAGTGTCGGTGTCCGATACGCCATATAAGAGGAGTGCTCGAGCTTCTATTAGTTCATAATTTTGAATTGCATATAAATAAAATTTGTGTTACTTTTTGAGAAAGAGATTATTGAGTGTAATTTTCATACAATATAGTTTTTTTTTGAATTTTTCAAATGGTGTAATTTCATTAAATATTTTTTTTAAAATAAACAAAATAAAATAATTTTAAATTAAAGAAATCATATGGGTGAAATATAATTTTATTGAAGTTTGATATAATTGAAGTTGTCTAATATAAAAAGTTGAAATTATACATATAACAAATATAACTTCCTTAATCTTAGAGCAATTTTTCTTTTATTTCAAAAATATCAAATCAAATTTGGAAGAAAAAACTTATAACATCATATACAAAATATTAATTTTTAAAATTTATAATGTTAAATGATTTTAATTTAAACCATATAAATAATTAAAAAGTGAGTTATATTTAAAGCATATAAATATAATGAATGAATAAATAAAAAAGATATAAACTGAGTGAAATGCCTAATGTTTCTTATATTAGTCCAACTATACTTTATAAGGTAATCATATTTGCTAATATATAGTTTAGTGATTTAAAATAAAGAGATGTATATTATTTATATGATAGTTGATTAAGATATTTTATAAGGCTCTTGCAAAAGCATGTGTGAAATGTAGAGTGTAGACCTCACATGGAAGTTAATCTTAGGAAGTCACAGGAAGCAAAAGAAAGATTCTGATTTGATTAGGGTTTAATTAGGGTTAAGAGACAGAAAATATTAATGCAATTAATGATTTCCCAAGTGCCATGTTGTTGTGTTGATAGCAGAAAGTGAAGAATGAGGAGAATGGTTTTAAAAATGGAGAAAGAAAAAGATGAATAGAACAGTGAAAGGATTGTGTTGTTGCAGAAGGAAGAGTCCAAGTGAAGAGAACCTTGTTTATTTGCTTATATTTTGGCATTAGTGGAGAGACATTGAATTAGAGAGTGAAAAAGGTAACCCATTTAGGAGTGTAGTACAAATACTCATCAGGGGAAGGACCAAATATTAAAAAGGTTATTTAAAGTGGAAAAGGTCCTTTTGGGAAAAGGTGTTTGTGTGGTGCTAGAAATGGTCCCAAAGTTTCATTAAAACCAACCATTACTTTTTATTGGAGACTATGCAACTTTCCATACAATGCTTATGAATTCAAGTCAAAATTAAAATTCTCATGCTCACAATTTTTTTATCATATTAAATTTTTTAGATAAAATTATATATATATATATATTCATAATATACGGATGTCAAAAAAAATTTATTTTTTATTAAAAAATAACTAAATGTAACTTAATTATATAAGGTGAAATTTTTACATATTTATAAAATATAAAATATATTTATTTTTAGTTCACGTTATATTTTTAACCTATCATCTTATATCAAGATTCACAAATTTTATGTAAACTTATATATTTATGAGTGATTTGATAGCGGGATTTATAAATTTAATAAATTTTTCATTAAGAATTACACTATAAGAAAATCATCAAATAAAAATCAATTTTTATATACTAAAATAATTATTTGCAATAGTAATTAAATTAGATACTATTCTAAAGATTAAAAAAAATTAGTTTATATTATTGTTAAATAGTTTTTAAATTGGTATCTAATTAGGTATCAAGGTTTTAACTACCAATTATTTAGTTTATAAATTTGGTAGGAAAAACCTTGATTGCTAATTAGATAAAAATTTAGAAACCATTTAACAATAATATAAACTAATTTAAAAATCAAAAATTTATTTAGTCCCTAAAATTATCTCTAATTTAGTCACTATAACAACTAATTATTTTTTGTCACTAAAATTGATTTTTATTTCATGATTTTCTTGTAGTAATAGATTATTAAGAAGTAAATTTTAAGTCTAATACAACCTTATAAAACCAATTTATAAGATAAAGTTTGTAAATTTTATAAAGTATCTTTATCACTAACAATCTTCAATATTTTTAATTAAAAAAGGACATCATTCTTAGTTTACTTGAACAAGTATAAAACAGATTAAGAATGGTATTTTACTTTCATGTCTAAGTTTATTTATGGTTTTTTCAATTTTTTCTGTTAAAAAATCCAAGACAGTGATATTATTATTATGAATTGAAGTACAAGAGCAAATCTAACATGAAATAAATAAAAAATTATTGTTTAAAATTTTTATATTAAAGATGATATATATCTTAATTTTTTATATAAGTTTAGTCATGATTTATTGGTATTAATTTGTACGGTATTTTCTCTTAAAGAATCCAACTCTAGTGTTAAAGTTATTGGTTTGTTTTAGTATGAGTAAATGATATGAATTTATTGAAGATAATGTCTTAATCTTTTGTTTAAATTTGTTTCTAGTTCATTAGTATAAATTCTTTTAAATGTTTTCTCAAATAGTCCAAAACATATATTATGACTCAAATCTGTTTATGATTTATTGGTATTGGATTTTCTCAATGTTTTTCTTGAATATTTAAAAGAAAAATTTTGAAACAAAAAAAAGAGAGTATGATTGTTATTCTAATTAGACTATCATTTGGTCTACAATAAAATATCATAGATACTATAATTTGTTTAATTTCTTAATCTTATTTAACATGTATATATGTTCATATAAACAAAGAAAAATCAAAATTTTAATTACATACTTAAGAAATAAAACTATTCTGGTGCACCACAATTGGCACTTGAGGGTCCCCACCAATCAATTTCTCTATCTAACACATCACATGATTGATTTTATTATATTCATTCATCAAAATTGTGTTTCGGGCAACTAATTCTACAATTATTTATCTTTCTTTTTATCATTGGTTATTATTTAATTTATAATTTGTATACGTGTTAAAATGTATAAATAGCACACAAAGTGTTAAAATAACAAACTATTTTATAAAGGTAAAAATAGTAAATCTTAATTAAAAACATCTATATGTGTTTAAATGAATAATATTTTTTTTTAAATTATGGTTTTTTAAAATGACATTTAAAAGAAAAAGAGTATTAATTTAGAAGTTGACCAATTTGTCAAGTTTAGGAACTTGAAAAGATTTGAAGAAGGTAGAAATATTTTTGTCATAAAAAAAATAGGGTTCATAGGGTAAAATATGAACATAGTATTAATATAATATTAATATAATATTAAAGGGTGATGATTGGTGGAGAGTAGGAGTATAGTATGGAATGTGAAGTACCTTATATAAACCAATTGAAGTGAACCTCTCATTATATAATAGCCATTTTTCATTGGTTCCATTCCCTGCATTTTCTAGCTCCTTCTTCTCTCAACTCTCATCAATGGCTACCTTTCCTTCTCCTCCTTCACCTTCTTCTTCTTCTTCTTCTTCTTCTTCTTCAATTCCTTCTCCAAGATCTAGCATGTTTTACTATGCTAGAAGTGAAGACCACTATGAGGAGCCTCACTTCCTCCAAGCTTGTTTTCTTTGCAGAAAACCACTAGGCCAAAACCGTGACATCTTCATGTACAGGTTAGGTCAATTTTTCATTCAATCCACACCACTTTCATCTGTTTAAGCCAACCCCAGATGCTGATTCTTGTTCATTCCTTCAACTTAATTGGAAATTTTTAATTTTTACACTGAATTTTGCATGTGGGGTATGAGGAGAAGAGCTGTATTCTAGACCTGAGTTTTCAGATCTAGAATAAAGCACATGCAATATTTCTTTGGCTGGATTAATTCAGACTTTTGATTTCTTTTTTGGCTGATTTAAATTACTAAATATGTCCAAAGATTTGTTTCTTTATAAGTTGAATGGTTTAAATAAAGTGTTTTCCTTGTTCTTGTTGTTGATGTAGTTGTTTTGTACTAGATTAATTGAAATCTTGAGATTTAGATTTGTGATGAGTGTTTTGTTGTTATGCAGAGGGAACACACCATTTTGCAGCAAAGAGTGCAGGCAGGAGCAAATAGAGATTGATGAGGCAAATGAGAAAAGTTGGAAGGTTTCTTCCAAAAGGGGTGTGAGACAATCAGAGAACAATCAAAATTCCACACCCAATAAGGCTGTAAGAACTGGCACAGTGGCAGTGGCCTAATCAAGGAACAATCCATGAAATGATGATGATTATGTTTGATGAATATATGAGTGGGGAAAAAAGGGTCAAATTTTTTTGAAGTGAAAAAGATGGAATGAAGAATTCCAAAGGAAGATGAAGTGCAATCAATAATCCATGAAGATTCTGATGAACCAGGATGAATCTTCTCTCTGCCTTTGTAAAGAAAAAAGTTGGGGTTTTGTTTTCCATTGGGAGAACAGAAAAAAAGAAATACCCAACCAAGAATTTTGGCTCCTTTTGTTTCTATTTTTTTTTTGGTAATATTGATTTCACCCTTTTTTTTTCACTATTTTTTTTTCTCTCTATCTGCTTTGAGTGTTCTGTGAGAAAAAAAAAAGAAAAAAAACCTCATGGATGTATTCATAAGATGGTGTTTTGTTTTCCTAAAATTTGAGGCAATTGAGAAATAGTATCAAAGATTCATCATCCAAGATCTAGATCAGTAAACTTTGCTACATTCTTCCAAGAACTTGTGTCCATGGAAAATTTTAGTCACTCATTGAAACTCAAATCTCAATCCAACCAACAAGTTTTTTTTATTGGATCTAAACAACCAAAGATTATTTGTCCATATAAAAGAGCTTGGATCCTTAAAATAGGCAACCTTTGAATAAATATGGAAATTCTTGCAAATGAAAAAAAAAGGAAGTTAATTAGTCAAATTTGGCATCTTTACTCTCTCACTATGAATGTTTCATCAACCAAAACTATATATCTCTCAAATGGGAAGTTCTTTCATAGATAACAAAGTATTTTTTTAATATGAATATTTTTTTGAAGTTGAATTTGATTTAATTTGACTTCATAAGTGATTTAGTTTAGGTTTACAAACAATTTGGTTGAAATTAGTAACTCAGAACCAAGTTCATGAATCAAGAATCAAAACAAGGTTAAAATTTTAATAAAGTTTGAGTTATAAAGCTTCATACAAGAGTTTCATTTGAATTTCACTTTAGTGTAATTAACAAAACAATTTATTGTTTAATTAATATTATAAATTATTTTGACTTACTTTTATAGTTAATAAAATTAAAGTTATAATTATGGTATTTATTTATTTGATTATTTATTTCAAACAAAAATAATATGAAACATAAGTCGAAATTAATTAAATAAATCTAATAATGTAAAATATATATTATTTAATATATGTTGTTGAGAATTTACAAAATAAATGTCTTATAGTTTGGTAAATTTAAAATAGAACTATGTGAAAGATAAAGAAGTGTGGAGAGAAGATGAATAAACCAAACTTTTTACAAGAAAAACTTTTTTTATTGTAAATAAGAAAAAAAATTACGGAATCTAGTAAAAGATTCTCACTAGTGGAATATATTATAACTTTTTTCTCATAATGACTTCACGAATGCAACTGTTCATGAAATAATGAACATTAATTTTTCAATGTCTAAATGCTTACACCGCTTTTGGAAAAGCTGACTGGTGACTGGTGACTGGTTGAATAGATATTGAACTTAAATTATAAATTTAAAGATAATAAAAATAGTGTTTAACAAATAAGGGTAAGAGAAATAAGGGTAAGAGAAAAAGTAAACAATGATTAATAGTGATTCATCCTATTATTTGGATTACAATAACCTAATTATTAAGAATTTTTACTGATAAAAACATTTGGTTACGAGTTCAATATTTTTCTATAAATAATGAATTTTAATATCTTTTTTAAAATTTTCACACCTCTTCAAAATTAACACTTTAAAAATAAATATTTTAATATGTCCATGTAAAATGAGTTTTAACCTTTCTTTAGGAATAAATATTATGATTTTTCTAGGTAAAATGAGTTTTAACATCTCTTCGAAACAAGTATTCTGATCTCTTCAAGTATAACGAGTTTTAATATCTCTCTAGAAAGAATGAGCTCACACATCTCTCTAGGACCAACAAGTTTTAACATCTCTCTAAAAACAAATATTCTAACATGTCCAGGTACAACTTAAATGGTTGAATAGATATCGAACTTAAATTATAAATTTAAAGATAATAAAAATAGCATTTAACAAATAAGGGTAAGAGAAAAAGTAAATAATGACTAATAGTGATTTATTCATTTGGTTACAACGAGTTTCAATATTTCTCAATAAATAATAAGTTTTAATATCTTTTTGAAAATAAGTTTTCACACCTCTTCAAAATTAACAAGTTTAATATCTCTTTAAAAATAAATATTTTGACATATCCATGTAAAATGAGTTTTAATGAGGAATAAATATTACAATCTTTTTAGGTAGAACGAGTTTTAACATCTCTTCGAAACAAGTATTCTGATCTCTCCAAGTATAACGAGTTTTAACATCTCTCCAGAAACAATGAGTTCACACATCTCTCTAGGACCAACAAGTTTTAACATCTCTCTAAAAACAAATATTCTAACATGTCCAGGTACAACGAATTTTAACACCTCTCCAGAAACAAGTTTTTTAACCTCTCTAGGTACAACGAATTTTAACTCCTTTTTCAGAACAAGTGTTCTGACTTCTCCAAGTATAAAGAGTTTTAACATTTATTTAGGAACAATGAGTTTTCACACCTCTCTAGGACCAATAAGTTTTAACATCTCTCTAAAAACAAATATTCTAACCTGTCCAGGTACGAGTTTTAACATTTCTCTAGGAATGAGTTTTAACACTTCTACAACGACTTTTAACACCTCTTTGGAACAAGTATTATGATCTCTCCAGGTATAACAAGTTTTAACCCCTCTCCAAGAACAACGAGTATTCTAACCTCTTCAGGCACATCATTCTTAATGATGGTGTTACCTTCATGACCAATTGAATTTCCTTGGATTTTCGTTGGAGTTGGCAGAAGCTTGATGAAGGAGATGGAACAAGGATGACTTCAATGGAACTATGATTTCCTTGGAGGTGCATGAGAGGTTGGGAGAGTGATTGGTTGGGCATATAACTTGAAGAGGTGAAGAAGAAGATCGAGGTGTCTATCCTAGAGATTCTAGACAAGGGAGTGAGAAAGCTTGCAAACTTGGGCAACAATTCACTTATATATTGATCTTAGAATTTCATGAGCCAAACACCTCTTTATATAGGATAGAGGTATGACCATTGTACAAATAAATAAGTGGGAAAATTAAAAAATATTAGGTTTGAACGTGGTGCCTATTTTGGAGTCACAAGGCAAGCATGACCAAGGTGTTCTTCATGTTACTCTCTCTATGTTTATGACCAACTGAGGTTAATTTAGGAGTTTTCTAGAAACCCTAATTTAACCTATGTTGGTTTTTAGGTGCATAATTCAATCCAAATTTCAATTAAGCAAAATTAGAAGTAAAATTCCTATTCTACTTTTGATAAGAAAATAAATTCTACTCTAAATATCTACACTAGATTATGACATTTTTGAACATGTATAGGAGGGTGTCTCTATCATCAATAGCTGAGTCCCAATCTTCTTGTATCTTCCTTGCCATGGACCTAGTGATTGGGCCTGAGTTTGGCCTTCTTCCGTCATTCCCTCCCTCTTAAAGAAGATATTTTCTCAAATTACATGCTTATGCCTTTTCATCTTCACTACATGCAAAAGGTGTTAGATCCATAATAGTGAAGGTAGTATGTACTCAATATTCCTCAGCCAAGTCAATTTGATATGCATTATTATTGATTTTCTTTAGGACTTGTTAAGGACCATCTCCCCGGGGACTAAGCTTAGACTTCCTATGATTAGGGAATCTATCATTTTTACGGTGAAGTCAAACCCAGTCTCCCTCTTCAAAAACCATCTCTCTCTTCTCCTTATTGTTATGTTTCATGTATTTCTCAGTTTGTTTATGTATTTGGTTTTTAATCCTCTCATGCATTTTCTTTACAAATTTGGCTTTTTTTACTCATTCCTTATGCACAAATTCTTGAGGACTAGGTAGAGGTAACAAATCCAAAGTAGTAAGAGGATTAAATCCATACATAGCCTCAAATGGAGAAATGTTAGTAGTTTTATGAACTACTCTATTATATGCAAACTCAATATGAGGAAGGTACTCATCCCAAGATTTGTGGTTTTCCTTCATGATTGATATAAGCATAATGGAAAGAGATCTATTTACAACTTCAGTTTGTCCATCCGTTTGAGGATGAAAAAAATTTGAGAAGTTCAACTTAGTTTCTAGCCTTTCCCACAAAGTTCTCCAGAAATGACCTAACAAATTTAGGATATCTATCCGAAAGTATGGTTTTAGGAAAACCATGTAGTATTACCACTTCTCTAAGGAAGAGTCTGGAGATGTTGTTAACATCATCCACTTTACGGTAGAGTATAAAATGAGTCATCTTGCTAAACCTATCCACTACCACAAAGATGGAATCAAAACCTCTTTGTGTCCTAGGAAGTCCTAATATGAAATCCATGCTTATATCTTCCCAAGGAGCACTTGCAA